>Ga0325403_1005283_pt1 | contig 12157 bp, 4 predicted proteins | sample PopdelMetagenome_19_FD_205665 | JGI IMG/M metagenome (GOLD analysis project Ga0325403, IMG submission 205665) | Populus deltoides microbial communities from Bellville, Georgia, United States - Xylem-PdKOR-R4 | ecosystem: Host-associated > Plants > Phyllosphere > Stem > Wood/Secondary xylem...
TGTAGTAAAATTATGTAAATATTACAATATTATTTTAATGTTATTTGATAATTAAATTTTATTAATTACGAAATCTTATGAATTTTATTAATATAAAAAGTTATTTAAGTAAATTTCAATTTACACATTACAATATCTTAAGAGAAAATCTAGCTAAATTTGCTTTTCTTTCCTCCATCAGACCAAAAAAAAAAAAAAGGGGGGGGGGGGGATTCTTCATTATCCAAAAACTGTACAAAGATCTCATGTTTTTTTTTTTTACATTTTAAAAACATTTTTAAAAGAAATTAAAATTTTTTTATTTTTTTGTTTTAAATTAATATTTTTTTATGTTTTTAGATCATTTTGATGAGCTGATATCAAAAATAATTTTTAAAAAATAAAAAATATATATTTTAATACATTCTTGAATAAAAAATATTTTAAAAAATAACCACAATCACACTGCTAAATAGTTTTACCCTGCATGGGCAAAAAACATTAAAAAAAAACCAAGGTAGGAAACTAGATTTGGAAAATGAAAACTTTTTCCATTACAGTACATGTACTAACCTTTTTATTCATTAAAAATTGTGGAAACCAATTATTTACATGTATTTTCTGCCAATTTATCAAAATAAAATCCATTTACTAAGTATTTTCAATTTCAATCAATCTAGTATGATTTATCTAAATTGAAAAAGAGACTACTAAATTGGGTGGGTAGAGTAACTGATGACTAATAATTTATGTCTAATTATCAAAAGAGAAAACATAAATTTTGTTCATGTGTAAGGTGATAATGAATATGACATGTAGTTAATAGATTAATTACACATGATTATGATTTTGATTTCGTTCATGTAAATATATTTATTTTTAATAAAATTTTTATTTATTTTTAACATTTATTTAATAAATTTAAAGTAAAAATAAAGTTCTCGTAACAAAAATATTTTATAAAGAAAATTATAAAGTTATTATAATTATAGAATTCATATATATTACACCAAAGTATTGTTCCTAAATGTTCATAGTCAATGGTCTATTAAAACTACACATTACTTAGAATCGTTAAGATTAATATATATTATGTTCTTTTTTTATGAAATAAAGCAGTTCTTCTCATAAGCTGAGTTATAAGAGATATTTAGAACTAATATATAAGTGTTTGTTGGGTGATATATACATTGAATTGACCCGCATGAGAGATTCATATGAAGAGATCATATATGTCGATGACAAGACATACGTGATAGTTGTGTAAGTGATCCTTAGAGTTGGAATTAATAACTTATCTTATATATGAAATATTACGCTTTGATCTTGCAACATGTTGTCCTAATCAAGGATAATAAACATGCATATATTGAGTATAATATAAAATATATAAAGGTATTTGAGTGATCAAGTGAGGATTCATCATCCTAGATGAATTAGAAAAAAAAATCTCATTTGTTCTCAAATAGTATTGATTTCAAAAGAATTTCAAATCTTAATCATGTGTGACTTAATTGTAAATAAGTTTTAGAAACTGAGAACTAGAATGTAATTTAAATAGGGAATTACAATTCTAAACCTAGAAAAATCATGTAAGGACTTAATTGAATAAATTTCTAAAGTTATCCCTGAAATAATATATGTGATATTATTTAAGGGGATAAATTGTTATTTTATTATTTATAGGGTTTTCAGGTTTTCCTATAAATAAAATAATATGTCTCTTATCTTCTATATAGTACACACATAACATAGAAAACCTGAATAACACAAAAGAAAAGAGTTAGCAATCAAAGACATAATAATCTCTCTCGCCTAAAAAGGGTTTATGATATTTCTCACTAGTGGTTCGTGTACATTACCGTTAAAGGTTGGATACTTCAATGATTTGTGATTTGCGACAACTTAACCTTGGAAGCAATTATTTAAAATTGAAAATAACATTTGATCTTTAGGTGATTTTTATATAAATCCTAAACAACCCTAGATTATCTAATAGGATCTTAAGACTCTCGTAACAAATAAAAATTTATTATTTCCATTATATATAAGTGTTTTGATAAACTCTACAATGATAGCAGAGTCATCATTAAACAATTAAAATTGTTGATTATATGTTATTAACATTAATTACGAATTAAATTTATGTAAAAAATTATTTTCCCAAAAAAATATTTCTCTCATGACTTTTTTTTTAATATGGTTACTGTTCTGGTCATCAGATCTAGCCTAGATTTTATAAATCTGGCAGGATTTATGAGAAAAAAAAAAAAGTTGCAACGCCACCAGCGACGACGCTGGGTCTTCTGGTGCTCGTTGCTATTGAGAGGCCGCAGTCGCAGCTACCTTACCAAGTACACCACTTGGGGTGCTATTGCGCTACCAACAACGCTGCCAGATTTGCTAAGCACTCACTGCTGTTTAAACAATGTCATGTACACTGTTAGACCAGAACAGCCTCGTGCTAATGGCAAATGCAGCATAGAGTTGTTGCTCTATGCTCCAGGTGACACAACAATAGCATGTTGTTGTTGTTTTTTTGTTGTCACTGATGGTGGGTAGGGAGCTTAATGTCGGCAATAGGTAGATAAGAAAGGAGAAGAGGAGCAAAATTATGATTCTACCCCTTATCCAATTTTAGGGTTTTTAGTAATTAAATTATAAATTTACCGCTACAATTTATACCTTATTATAATAAGATATTTTGAGAAGAATTACAATTATATCCCTACACATATAAAATATTGATTTTATATTAAAATCAAAACCTTAAATTAAATTAATTGCAGAATTGCTTCTTTTTTTTTTTAATTGGATTAGGATTGAATTGAAGTGTTTAATTCATTTTAATTTTATTTTTGTGTTATCCTAATTGGATTAGGATTTAATAAAAAAATTTAATTAAAATATTTTGTAAAAATGATTTTTTCTAAATAAAGAGAGTTTTTAAATCGAAAGATCATATTTAATTGATACTAAAATAGTTTATGATTTTAATAAAAATTTTAATATGATTAATTTTCTTATTAAACTTTAAAAACTGATTTTTCAAAGTAAATATCTATTAAATAAAATTTATTATGTTTGGGAAATTATGTGATTTGATTTGATTTAATATTTCTAAGTGTTAGAAATATTATTTTAAAAATTACACATAAAGCCAATAATTAGAATTAGAGCATGCAATGCATTTATTTATGCATATTAATGTGTTATTATGCATTATTGATGATTATGAACATTACATACCACTGTGATTATGTTTTTATGGTTGAATAATATTAAATATGACATGTGTGTCCTATCTTTTTTCTTTTTTTCTTTTCTAGATTATAAAATTATTTTCTCATCTAATTCTCCTCGAATATAACTCGAGGTTTCTTATTCAATTATATAAATTTTATGTAATTTAGAAATGTAAAAATTTAGATAGGAAAATCTATTTTGTAATCCAAGATGGAGAAAGAAAGGTGATGATAGCTATAGTTGTGATGCTCACAAATTTCTTATGAAGATTTTCAACAACTACCTAAGTTTTTGACCACCCAATTCCTTTTAGTGGCTCGAGAAAATTAGTATAGATATGTCCATAATCATCCAATTAGAATGGGTGTATGTTTATATATAATTGTTATGTATGATATATCAATAATGCCATGGAATGAAATTTAAATAAAATAATAAATCCTTCATTAACATATTAAAAACACGATTTGTTACCTTTTGATTTTAATACATAAACTCAGAGTTCTATTCATGGATAAATTATTGAACTACTCAAGGTCATTATTAATCAAATATGTTTAATGTTATAAAATTAGGTCTTACTTAATTAACTTATATGATTTGGATGAATTACTTATGATCATAAAAGACTAAATGAAGTAGTTAGACAAAACATATATGATATGTTTAGACAAAGAGTTGTCAAATAACTGATATAGGAGTCACATAGAGATGTGATTAATAAACTATGTTATCTACTTAATTTAATTTATTTTTATTTATTGAGTTACTTAATGTTGAATAAATTAAATGAGATTTTAGCCCACTAGAAAATCTAAACGAGATTTTTTAAATTAACAGTGAAGGTTATTAATTTGCAACTAAATAGTGAGAGATCAAATTATAATTAATGACCTTATCTAATTTGGTTATAAATATTTATGCATGAAACCAATACTTGTTATCTTTACATGAATAGGTTGATAGATTACCATGAGTAAAAATAAATATATCTTTATGTAGTACACATGATGCTAATAAATTAACTGGACCAAACTTCTTGGACTGATATCAAAATATGAGAATTATTCTCAATCAAGGAAGAAGGTTGTATGTTCTTGAAAATTCTATTCCTCATGTCCTTGTTAAGGATGCAAATAATGAAGTTATGACTGAATAACAATGTCATGTTGATAAAAATGAGCAGGCTACATGTATTATGATAGCCAGTATGTCAATTGAACCTCAAATATAACATGGAAATATGGATGTCCATATAATAATTATGTATTTTAAAGAGTTGCTTGATGCAACTAGTAGAATTGAAAAGTATGAAACTTTTAAGAAATTATTTTGCTGTAAAATCACAAGGGGTTCCTTGATGAACACTCATATGTTGAGGAAGATTGAAAATTTTATAAATTAGGCTAATTGGGCTTTGTCATGAAACATTAATTAAGAATAACAAGGGTATTTTTCATCATTGTGGCATGGAAAACCATTATAGAAGGAACTGCAAATATTATCTTGTAACCATGAAGGCTATGGAGCTTGTTGAAGCTTCTACTTCATGTATATTTATTTATTAAATAAAGCTAAACAGACCTATACATGGCAATGAAGTAAGGATTGTTGTATTAATTTTACTAAATATGCCAATATTAGAACTTGATAATTATTATTTTATTATAGAATTTTCTAGAAATATCATATCCATTTCTGAATAGATTTAAATTTATTATTGAGAAAAAATATTGTTCCTTCTATAATAATGATGTTTATTATGGATCTAATACCTATTCATATGGTTTGTATATACATGATCTTGGAATACTCAAGTTCAATACAAATAGCAAGAAGAATATATTAAATAGTCAATATCTATATTATTTATGGCATTGTAAACTAAATCATATCAATTAAATAAGAACAACTAAATTACATAATATTTCACCCTTTTGATTATGAATCATATAAACCTTATAACGCTTGTTTATTGGGTAAAATGACCAAAACACCCTTCACTAAAAGAATAAAAGATCTAATGAATTGTTAGATCTAATATATATAAATGTATGTGGACCAATAACTATTCGTGCCATGAACGGATATACATGTTTCATCATTGATGATCATATTGTGTATGGTCATGTGTATTTGATAAAAGTTTAAATCATTTGAAAGATTCAAATAATTCAAAAATAAAGTTAAAATACAAAATGGAAAGATTTTAAGATAGTTCAATTGGATTGATGTGGTGAATACCTCAACCAAGATTATATAAAAAGAATATAATTCTCTCACAATGAACACCTCCTGAAACACCACAATATAATAAAGTTTTTGAAAGGAGAAATTGCACAATATTAGATATGGTGCAGCTCATGATGAGCTATAAAGACCTTCTATTTTATTTTTTAGGTTATACCCTACAAACTATTACTTACCTTTTAAAAATGGTTCCATCAAGCTATTGATAAGACTTCATATGAGATATGAAATGATAACATATCAATCTTATCATACTTAAAGATTTAAGATGTGACGCTTATGTGAAGCATATTGTATCTGAAAAGTTAGGAGCTAAGTCATATAAAAATAAGTTTGTGTGATATTTAAAAAAATTTATTGGATATTATTTATATTATCCAATTGAGAAAAAATATATGGCTCAAAATATGCTACATTTTTAGAAAGATAATTTGTTCTTAAAGGGAGTAGTGGGAAGAAATAGAACTTGAAGAAGTTCAAGACTACAAACCGACATCCAGATGGAACTTGAGCCTGAAGCTTAAGAAACAGAAGAACTTTGTAATCTAGTAAGACATATTATACATCAATGAGATATGAACTTCTCATGTAAGCTAAAAATGACAAGATGATTATACTTGATAAGTCTGCCAATTACATGGAGCTAATATATGACATTGATTCTATAAATGGCTTGAGACCATAAAATTTGAAATGGATTCTATGTACACCAACCGAGTATGGGCCTTGTTGAATCACCTAAAGGGATAAAACTCATTGTATGTAAGTAGGTCTTTAAAAGAAAGACTAACATGGATAGCAATGTACAAACGTGTAAAGCTAGATTAGTTTCCAAAGCTAACATACAAAGACAAATAGGTTGGCTTTGATGAAACTTTATTGCTGGTAACTATGTTAAAATCCATAACAATTTTACGTGTTATTGTTGTATATCATGATTATGAGATTTGACAAATAGATATCAAAATTGTATTTTTGAATGAGAATCTTCAAGAAGATATGTATGTTACACAATTTGAAGGTTTTGAATCTAAGAAATTTATCAATAAACTATGCAAATTATAAAAATCCATTATGGATTTAAACAAACTTCGAGGATTTGGAATATTTATTTTGATGAGATAATCAAACATTTTAATTTCATTAAAAATATGGATAAGCTTTATGTTTGTAAGAGGTTAGTGGAAGTAGAGTCATTTTCCTAATATTATATGTAGACAATATATTATTATTAAGAAATGACTTTTCTTTACTCCGGTTAATAAAGATCTGGTTGTTCAACAATTTTTTTTATGAAAGAAGTGAGAGAAGCAACCTATATATTAGAAATAAACATTTATAAAAATAAATCTAAAAGGTTACTTAGATTATCTTAATCCACAAGATGTTAAAATGACTTAGCATGGAAGAAGCCAATAGAGGATACTTATTTATTTTGCATAAGATATGTCTCTCTAAGGATATGTTCTCTAAAACAAAAATTAAAAGAGATAGGATAAAAAATGATTCCATATACTTTGGATATAAGATGTGTGTGTGTGTAATGTTATGTAAAAGATCAAATGTATCTTATACTTTAAGCATAATAAGTAAATGACGATTTGATTTAGTTATTGATACTCATACATATTATATTCTTTCCTTTATAAAACAAAAAAATAATTGTTTTCATAAGCTGAGGTATAAGAGATATCTAGAACTAATATATAGATGTTTGTCACATGACATGTGCACTGAACTGACTCACATGAGAATTCTATATGGAGAGATCATTTGTGTCTATATAAAGGCTCACATAAGTAATCCTTAAACTTGAGATCACTAAATTATCTTATATAAGAAATGTTATGCTTTGATATTGTTATACATTGTTTGAATCAATGGTAACAAACAGGAATATATTGGGTATAACATAAACTATATCAAGGTATTTGACATATCAAGAGAAGATTCATCACCCTAGATGAATTAGAAAAAATATTATATTTGTTCCTAAATAGTATATAATATAAATAAATTACACCCCTTCATGAGTAAATCCTTGCGTAAGGTGGAAAGATATTTGAAAAGAATTTCAAATCTTATTTAAAAAATCAATGACTATGATGTTGAAAACAAACATGATTTGAAATAGTAGACATTATATATGCTACAATGTCTAAATCAAAACATTATTGATGAAGAAATAATAATTACACTTAAAAATTTATCATTGAAAGGTTAAGTCAAATCACTTATGACTTACCTAATATTTTGAAGATCATGACATGTTGTTAGACATTGTACTTAATCTTCAAATATAAAACATTAAATTATTGAATTGATAATTAATTAATTAAATTAAATTAAATTAATCCTATTTTATTTAGAATTGTTATTTATATTTGAGCTAATTTATTAGGGAATCTAATAAGTCACACACATAAGAACCATTGGTTAAAAATTAAAATAGGACGATTAATCAAGTGTGACTTGATTGTAAATAAATTTTAGAAATTAAATTTTAGAATGTAATTTATACAGAAAATTACAATTCTAGACCTAGAAAAACCAAATAGGAATTTAATTAAAGAAATTTCTAAAATTATCCTAAAATAATATGTGTGATATTATTTAAGGGGATAAATTATTATTTTATTATTTATAGGATTTTAAGGTTTTCCTATAAATATAATATTACACCTTTTATTTTATGTATAGTACACACAATATAGAACATCTATAAAATAAAAGAAAAGAAAAGAGTTAGCATTCAAAGATATAGTAATGCCTATCCTCTAAAAGAGTTTAGAAGATTTATTATTGGTGGTTCGTGTGGATTATCTTTAAAGACCAGACACTTGAAAGACTTATGGTTTATGATAACCCAGACTTGAAGCAATTACTCAAAGCTGAAAAGAACATATGATCTTTAGACAATCTTCGTATAAACCTTAAACAACCATATATTGTCTACCAAGATCTTGAGGCTTCCAAATTTTTTTAAAAAATTTATTGTTTTTACTGTGATATGTGTTTCAAGAAACTCAATATTAGGGAAGCCAAAAGTTCTCCATATGGGTTGATGAGATTAGACTACACCATTGTGGTAATGGACCTTATTTTGTCCAACTTTTTATAGGATGTATGTTGCAGTTGTTTTAATAAAATAAAGCATGGTTAATGAGATTGTTTAAGGTCAAATTTAAAATGTAGTATATTCTCTTTTGTGGTTAAAATTTTGCTGAAAATTATTTTCTAACAAAAGTTATTTAATATAAAATATTAACATGATTAAAACAAATTGTGGGTGAGTAAGAAATTGATTTTAAAGAACTCTAGGTTGACTTTTTTTTTTTGAAACTCAAAACCTTATATCTCACATAAATAAAATATTTTTCTTGTATTTTATAAATAATAAAAAGTTGAAGGATCATAAATAAGCCTAAGCAAATTAATAAACACGTGCTTGACTTAGGATCTAACATGGGCTTAAGCTCGAGCCACAAGATTTTTTACTAACCTGTTTTGGACTTGGATTTGAGTTTATTATAAAATAATTCTGTCACATAAAGAATTATTTTTTGTGAGCTCATTTATATAAAACCAACTCAGGAATAAAGAGTTTAAACAATCAGTCTTTATCATCTTTCTAAATAGTGTTTTTAAAGAAAAATGCTTGGTTTTTAAGGTTAAATATTGTGAGGTTTTTATTCTTTATATGATGGGTAATTAGAACAAAATAATGAGAATTAATTCTTTTGGTTTCAAAATTTTGTAAAAATAAAGGATGTTTTGTACATTTTTAGATCAGCTCATTTGCCTTCTCCTCTATATCTTCTCAACTTGTCTTCTTACTTTTTTTGTTGTCTTTTTCTCCTGTTCTAGAGATTAAGTTCTATTTTTTTTAAGAGAGATTTTGAGTTCATTCATACTTTTGATTCATGGAATTTCAAAATGAAGTACATCATTTGAAAGTTAAATTATTGGAATTCTAGGAGGCTAATTGCAGCAAAAATCATTTGCATTAATAGATGAGCAATTTAGTTTTAAGAATAAAGGGTTTAATCCCTAATAACAACACCATTAATTTTCTTGTATAAATATTTTCAATAAGTACCTCATTTTAACATTGTTTTCGGTTTAGTATATTTTATTGTCATATGTGTTAATATACATGTTAGGATTTGTTTTTCTTTTCTATTACTACTTTGAATATCATCTTGTAATTTCTTAGTAAGCATGCTAGGTATTAGTTATAAATCTATTTTAAAAATACAAGATTTATGTTTTATATGCTTGCATGTCATGCTTTGTATAGATATCACATATTTAATCTAAAGAACTGCTAGTCCACAACAATCTTAAGACTAAACTTTATCTATGAACTTCTTTATAAAATTTAATTTATAATATTGTCTATTGTTATTATATTCGACATGCTTTGTAATTAGAACCTGTTAGGATAATTTCTTGTTGATATTTTAAATTTTTTATTGCATGTTTTTCTTCACATTTTGGTAACCAAACTTTAATTATAAATTTTTAGTTTTAGAAAATCTTGCTTTAACAAAGACTACTTCAATAAGGGGATCCCACCATCATCTTTTATAGTGCATGGTGAGAAACCTAAAGAGTTCAACAGATTAAACTTTAAGAAGTGGCGACAAAAACTATTGTTCTATCTAACCACTGTTCTTATCTATTTTAGAATCTCACATAAACATGCAAAGAAAAAAGAGAAAAATTCCAAAAATTAAAAAAATGTTGAAGAAAATAAAAAATATATATCAGTGAGAAAAACACGAAGAATGCCTAGAAAATTATCAAAGACTAGTTGAAAAAGATCAAAATACACAAGATTGAAAAATTTAACAGTTCAATTTTGACTGATAAAGGCCTTATTAGCAAGGAAAATTCAATTTAAGGAGAAAAATTCAAAATTAGATATTTAAGAACTCAATTGAAATTTTATAAAGTTTAATTGAATTTATTGAGAGCTTAATTGCAAGAAAGATTGATTTTTAAAGTCAATTTAGGCTTTAATTGGAAGAAATTAAAGTCTGAAGGTCGAATTGCAATTTTAAATAGTCAATTTAGTCAAATCATAGACTTAATTGCATAAATATTGAAGTTTGATGAGCAATTAGAGACTTGATTAAATAAATTTAAAACCAAGAATCAAAACGAAAAAGTCTCATATGAAGGATTAAACTGAAATGATTTAATTAAGTATGACTTGATTAAAATATATTTTAGAAATTAAGGATTAAAATATAATTAATACAGGGATTATATTTTTAGACCTAAAAAATCAAGGACTTGATTGAGTTAATTTCTAAAATTGTCCTGAATTAATATATAAATATTATTCAAGGGCAAATTGATATTTTGCTAATTTAAAGGGTTTTTTAGATTTCTCTATAAATATTAAGTTATGCCTTTTATTTTTTAGTTGTTGTCTGTTATACATAAAAACTACGTAAGTCACAGAATAGAGAGTTAACACTCTAAGCATAACAATTTATCTCTCTTAAATAGGGATTTAAGAGATTTCTCACTGATGGTTCGTGTGAATTATCGTTAAAGGTTGGACAATTAAATAGCTTATGGTTTGTGACAACCTAACCTTTAAAGAATTATTCAAAGCTGAAAAAGATCAGATTTTTAGGTAATAAATCCCTAAACAACTCTAAATCTGTCTAACAAGATCCTAAAGACTCCTGAATAATTTTGTTTTATTATTTCCGCTGCGTGTATGTTATTTGAGACCAACAATGATGGTGGATACTTGAATGAAGACTTAGTGAGTGGATTAGGTGATATTTCAAAACACTTTAAAAATTAGCGTGTCTATCCTTATCTCTTTGATTTATGCATCTTGATATTAATTATTGATTTAAGTATTGTTAAAGAGTTTGGTATTAATTTCAACAATCTTGTCCTTAAAGATCATTTTTAAAAGTGATTAAATTTTTTATAAAGCTCTAGCTCACCTCCTCTTAGGCTTTTTAAGTTGCACTATATTGGTTACCCTGCGTTACTAGAAGGGTATATTGATATTGATTGAATATCCAATATTAAGAACACAAAATTTACTAGTGAAAATTTCTTCACACTTAGTGAAACAGATGTGTCATAGAAATTTTCTAAACAAATATATACAACAAGATTTATAATGAAATAAAAATTTATTGTTTTTGATAAAATTAGAGATGAAGGAACTTTGAAATTTCTAGAGAATATTACATATTGGTGAGAGGAAAGAATGATGATGTTAAGCATGATCTTGATCAATTAAGCATCAGCAGGTACACCTAACAGATGCATGCTTGTTAATAATGCATGCTTTTTACCAATCAGAAATTATTATAGACAAGACATGGATGTTATTATCGTCTCAGTATACCAAGCATAAAACATGACAGTAATTTGTCATGTCCCATCTAAATCCAAACACTACCTTGTGCTTGTAATGAATGTTTTATTACAAGACCTCTGTGTTAACATTTGAATTTATTTATTAGCTATCAAATCTGCTCTTGTATCTGATACTGTCTAATGTTGTCCTGGCTAATAGTTTTGGTAATTAAAATTAGCTTCATTCACTAACCTAATATGTTGTTTACTTCATGATTTGGACACTTGTAGTTACAGGTGCCTTATTATTATTATTTGCACCAAAAATACATAATTTTTTCAT
>Ga0325403_1005284_pt1 | contig 12157 bp, 4 predicted proteins | sample PopdelMetagenome_19_FD_205665 | JGI IMG/M metagenome (GOLD analysis project Ga0325403, IMG submission 205665) | Populus deltoides microbial communities from Bellville, Georgia, United States - Xylem-PdKOR-R4 | ecosystem: Host-associated > Plants > Phyllosphere > Stem > Wood/Secondary xylem...
GTTTTTTTTTTGGGGGGCGTGTGTTGGAGTGGAGGGAGAGAATGGAGCGTGTAGATAGCAATAATGTGGGGTTTTTGTCTTTTTGCTAAAACGGAACTGTTTGTCGAGTGGCAAGGGAAAGAAAGGGGCAGTTTCTTTTGTAAAACCCTAATGTAAATAGTTGGAAATGGGCTGAGGTGGTTGGGCTGGGCTGAGATGATCTAGGTTTTAGGGTCCTCTATTGCAAGCATAAATGGGCTCTGTAAGCCCGCCAATACAATATGAAGTCCAAATAACATGCACAAACATTGCATCAATTTTATAAATTTTTGCAATAAGTAAAATGTATTTTAATTAGATACGGAAAATTTCTAGATAAAATTTATCATATGCATATCTTTCATAAAAATCATATCCATTAGAAAAAAAAAATAAAACCAAACCTATAAAAGTTCAGAAAAATACTAATGTTAGCTTCCATCTCATAAAGAGAGAGAGAGAGAGAGAATAGCAATCCTTGTAATTTTTGCCAGAAAATAAGCTATTGGCATTTTAAACCTTTAATTACTTCTAAAAATGTTGATATTAATTTTTTTTTTTTTTTTGCAATATTTTGGAATTCAATTTTCACGTCTCTGAACTCATGTTGTGGTGTGTGTGAGAGAGACACAGTCCATTAAGCTACAAGAGCAGTAATTTTTATGAATTAAGACTATATTCTTCATACAAAATTGCTAAAATATTATTAAGTTTTTAATAATATTCAAACTAATGTATTTACAAGTAATATGTGTGTGTAATAAAAAAAAAAGATAAACAAGTTATTGGTGTTGTTACACCTAAAAATGATCTTAAGATCTATTTATAGGTTTCTAGTTGATATCTTTAATTTTAAAACACAATATAAAACACATGGCATATAAATTTCTGATGTGAATGAAGAGACAAGTCTAAAAATGATAGAATCCTCAATCAAACACAAAGCATATTTAAGTTTACATAAATTTAAATAGAATTTAAATAGAAGATATATTGAAGGTAAGATTTAAAAGAACCTTACTTAAAATTTATAATATAAGAGATATTGGTTATAGAGGTTCGAATCCAAGAAGTGTGGATCTCCTTATAGGATAAGATATGATTATACGCAAGGTTATAGAGAATATTTGAATATATCACAAGAGGATAAATACTTGATGTCTTCTACTGAGAAACCTTTCTATCAAGTTCTGCCTTCAAAAGCCTAGAAGGAGTCTCTTTATATAGGGCAAAACAAGATTATCTTCTTTGAGAATTTTGTAAAGCATATGATTTGCTTTTTTAAAAGTTGAAAAAGTTATCTGCCAATTACAAGTTGTTTGTTGTAAACCCCCGCATAAACATAGGATCGTAGAAAAAAAAGAGAAAGAAAGACCCTGATGAGTAATGGAGACTCAATATGAAAAGAAATGAATAAATAGTAGAAATAATAATAAATGTGATGGGTAAGGGAGAGAATAAGCTCCATAAATAAATTTAAAAGTATGATGGAAGTTGTAATGAACGTTACAAATTTTAGATTAAAATTTATAACATTAGCGAGAATGGAGACAAGTTTCAAGGGATGAAGTTTTCTTTTGTAAAACCCGACATGAAACCCATTTAAAAGTTTCACCCAACAACAACTTGGTAACATTCAATAAGTGCGAATAATATATATAAGAAAGAGTAAAATAATAATAAGAGTGAGATGAGTGAGTTTTGAAGAAGAGTATGTAAGGGAAGATTTGACCCGGTTATCAACCCAAAATGAATGTGATATCCAGCCTTGAACAAAAAAAAACATAATTTGAACCAAACCAAACAAGACTTAACTTCATTTATGAGGGAATATAAGTAGTTGGGAGAAAAGAGGGTGACTTTACCTCTCCCATTACTGCCGGCAAAGACAGCCCCTAGCAGCCCCTTTTCTTACAAAATTTCAAGCAAAGTGTTCTCTTGCATCACATCCATACGATGCTAGAGTGAAAGTGAGGAGAAAGGCCATAAATAGAGATGTAGAGAGAGAGAGAGAGATGCACGGTTAAAGGCAGAAAAAGGGGGAGAAGAATCAATCAAGGAAGAGAACAAGAAGAACACGTATAGAGTTGTCAAAAATCATCCTTAATCCTTGCTTAATTCATATGGTAAGAACAACCCTTCAATCTCCATTGTTGTCTTGAGTGAGCTTTCTTGTAAAAGGTGAAGAACCTAAATGAAAACTTAGGATTTTTGTGCATATTGATGTTTTGAAAACTAATACTGTGAACAAGAATTTTTATAAAGGAAAGAACAAATTTCAAAGAATGTATAGTAAGAAAAACTTGACGTAAACTAAGGAGAAAACCCTAGATTAGGGCCGACCATAAAGGGACTTAAAGGGAGGAGGAGAAAATTGAAGATATATTTCAATGATTCATGACTTTGAACAAATATTTAAGGAAAACATGGGCTAGAATAGAAATTAAAAGTGTTGGATGTTCTTAGAAATTGTATGAATAAATGTTGAATCCCTTATAATTTCTTGTTTGAGAGATTGGTGTATGTTTTATATATGATAACATATATTGTAAATGAAGAAAATGATGTGATTTAAATGAATAAACTAATGAGGACATGGAGCACAAGTTTCGGCCAAGAGAAGAAATTCAAGGGAGAAATTCTGGTTTGGTGAATGTTGCTTGAAAAATAGAAATGATGGCTTGGAATAACCTTATATGAAGAATAGAAATAAACATTTAGTGACAATATTTTAAAGGAAGTATTGATATCATCTTAATGTACATTGTTCAATGAAAGGAGTAAGAAACCATAAGAATATACTTATAGGTATATGTATTAGTTTGGAAGAAGAAAATGTGCAAGAGGCACAAATAAAATTATATGCGTGATGTGAACATCTCTAGATAGACAATTATTAATGATCATATGAATATGAAAATGTTTAGGTGAGGTAATGTTGTTTAGAGTGGATAATGAAAGTAATTGAAGAAAATTCATTATAATTCACTTAAGCATGTTCGGCAAAAAGAAAACAACATGGGAAGGGTTATGGTTTAAGGAATTTGACATGCTCAACAATGCTTGGTATTGAATAAAAGAAAATTTAAGATGAGTGTTTAGGAAGTTTTGACCAAGAATTGTTAGTAAGTAGCCATATCAAGGAAGAAAGTTCTTTCACGTGGTTGTTGTGTGTAATGAATAGTTTCTGGCAAAATAATAATAATTTTGATCAATTTGATGAACATGTAATATGTGTGGTAATACTATTTGACTTGAAATATGTGGAACATATTATATCATGCCAATATAGATGAGAATTGATAATGTTATCTTGAATATAAACACAAAAGGATTTATTGTAGAAATAAGGCCTATATTCGGCTAAGGTAGAAGAAAGAGTTGGTTGGACATTTAATATTAGTGAGAATGGATGTTGATTTAATGAATTAAAGTGATGACTAAAAAATAGCCTATTCATAAACTTGTTTTCGAAACTAATTAGGCATGTGAAATAATAGATATGATGAATGAATTAGAAATGGGTTTGAGTACTGATTCAGGATATTCCACTGGAATGTAGGAGAAGTATTCAAAATGGGACTCGACTTTTCACGTGCAAGTACAACAGGAGTTCAAGGTAAGGGTTGCCCCCTTGCTTCTTTAAATTGTTTAAATTCTTGTAATGCTAGTTATATGATAGACATTATGCTTATTTTGTACTACTGTGTATCATGAGAAATATTGCTATGTGAACATTGCCTACAGGCAGTACAAATATTGTTGCGTGAAAGTTACCAACAAGTAAGAGAAATATTATTATTGTGTGAACATTGCCAATGAGCAAGACATGTTATTACAATGGAATGTTGCCTACGGGCAGGGAAACAAATACTAATTCAATGTGAATGTTGCCTACAAGTAGGAGAAATAATGTTATTATATGAATATGTCCATCCGGTGAATATGACCAAATAAAGGAAAGATACGGTGAAACATACATGGATTTGAAATTTGAATTTTGGTCATAGACTCCGGGATTCGGAGTTCAGATATGAGTCTATATTATGTATATATAAAAAAAAGAGTAAAAAAAAAGAAAGAAAATGATTGCCTATGGACTTGATTAGCCGACCTCGAATAGGGGCGGCTAATGATGTTAACAAATATTGTTAACATCGGCATGACATTGATGGAAATATAATGAATATTGAACTTGATTAACTATTTATATCACGAATAGTTAATGATACTGACAAATAATGTCTGCATCGGCAAACCCGTAATAACTTGATTAACTTCCTGAGGAGGAAGTTAATGGTGTCAAGAGAACTTGACATCGGCATTTCCGGAAACATCTCCAAGTGATGGAGAGCAATTGATTGACTATTTCGGGTTGGAAACAGCTCAATGGCATCGATCGATTAAGTTGGTGCCAGCATTGCTAAGGAATTGATTAGTCTATCCGGGTAAGGATGACTAATGACACTAATAGGAGTTATGAGTGTCGGCAATGACTGCCTCAGAATTTAGGGCGGATAAGAAGAAGGGTAAATCAGACAAAAGTTAATGTACGATAATCGAAAAGAAAACCATAATTAAGTTGTGGAAGGATAGGCGTTAGATGTAGTAAAGGATCTTCTTTTGCGGATCAACTATGATTATGCCCTATCGAGTGAGTACACATATGCGTAGTTACACGTAGTGGTGACCCTCTATTATCTAGTTGTATTTTTATTTATTTAATATAATTATTCTTTTATTTTAATGTTGCAGGTCTTTCTCATTCCTGTCAGGAGTAGTGTCCTAGGTGTCTAACTCTTTTGTATGAATTAGGGAATTAGCATTTCCAATCCTTTTGTATGACTTAGGATTAACATCCTTATTTCTTCTGCATGAACCTGGAATGAAATGGATGTTGTTGTATTGTCTTTGGATAATTACATGACAGGAACGATGTTAATGTTTCTTTATCTTAATCATAGAGACCTTCAGAATTTATGTTTGTAATATTAATGTCATTAATCAAGTTTATTACTATTAGTTTGTGTTGTAAATTATATGTTCGAAATGAATCCCTAGATTTGCAAAATATTATGATTAATAATAATTGTGGTCACAATGCGATATGGATATGCGCTGATGATGGAATGAACATGAGATATGTACAGGATGAGTTGTTGATAACTTGAGACCTCCCGGTATAGGGGAGACTCTGCCAAAATATTTTTGGACCTTTTAAAAACAAAATTATAAAGACAATAACTACCTCAGATTTTTGTATAGGTGGGAGGATACCATAACAGTCATTTTCATTGTCATCTGTTAGGCTGATTATAGATCCTAAAGATGATAAAGATGGATATGAATCATTGTCTTTGATGCTTTGCCAGAGTTGCTTCATGATTTTGAAATACTCTTCCTCATATTGTGTCGAGGTAAGAAGAACAAAAGCATGAGATCTACATGCTGAGAATTTGGACCGAGGATTTGAGTATAAAACTAGAGCATTTTGGTGTTATTGTAACCATTCTATAACAGCAGGTTTGAAACTTTTAGTTTCTGCTGCAAAGGAGCCCTACCATTTTACTTTGTATCTTCTGATGAGGATATGATACCCATATTAAGTGTTGTAGTCAAAATGACAGGAATAAACCCAATGGACAAAGAAATTGGAATAGAAAATGAGAATTAGTGAGAATTTTTTCTTAATTTATGAGGGTTTGAAATTGTTTTTGAAGTAAATGTAACAGTTTTTAATTAAAGCATGAGGTTTCATTACTTCAAAAGTACAACCAAAATAATCCTACCATTGAAAAAACTAGTTGGGTAAATTTGAAGTCTTGATGAAATTATTAAAATAGAATAACCAGGAGTGGCTACCCTTGGAATTTTGAAGGAAAAAGGTGTTGGACTATGCTTGTTGATAATCGCAATAAGAATAAGAACAAGCAATAAAATTACTAAGTTTGACATGGTAATTGATTGGAAATTGAATTGCTTGGTGAATGGGTTGTTTCTAATCAGAAGGATGAATGATATTTTGAATAATGCATGTAGAATAGGCATATTGAGAATGATTTTGTTGTATTTTGAAATGTTTGAATTTGGTGTAAGTTGTGATATTAAGTATTGTCATATAGTAGGACTAGGGTTTAGATAAATCCCAAAGTTTTAAATATTAGTTTGGAGGGAAGACTTTTGTAACTACAATGGAATGGTCAAAGTGAAAAGAATTCATTTTCAATAGTTACAATATTTTGAAATTTTGATTTTTCAATGTAATCAGATTTATTTTTTTGAAAGCTTTTGAAATAGTTCAAATGGAGAATTTGGATTAAAATAAAATGAGGGTTTTTATGAGGAAGAACCTGCTTCTGTTTTGGAAAATGGTTCGAGAGTTTCACCTACCTAAGAAGGTTTTTTGTCCAGTAATGATTTATGACTGATAGTTTGTAAAGTTAGAAGCAATTCTAGCGAATTGGATATGGATTCTACCTAATTTTGTACATGTAAAGAGTGTTATGCTTCCTAATCTTTAAGTACTACTTCATACTAGGATTTATTTGGTTTTGCATAAAAAATGGTTGCGGAAAGGGGTTTTATAGGGTTTTGTGATTTTTGAGATTTTGAAGATTTAGACTTTATCTCTGGATTTGGATTTGAGAGACATTAGGATCTATTTTGGATGAATTATTTGGTTAGGAAATTAGAAATGAAATTTATATCTCCTTTTATATATTCTATGTCAAAATAAAAAATACTTAATATAGCTTGTCATCGGGGGGAAAAAATTTGTTTTGAAGCAATATTTTAACCATTTTTTTGTAAAATTTCTTTAGTAGATTTGCAATCGATATGTAAAAGGAATTTTTTATTTAATAAATCATTTTGAGATTTTGTAATGCATAACACAATGGAAAGAAATTCTTTTTTGTTAGTAGAATAGTTCTTTTGACAATCATTACAATGTGCATATGTAAATTGAAGAATTTCTTTTTTGTTCTTTTGTACTTGTTTAAGAATACTCTTGTACCTTAATTCAGAAACATTTGTCTCAACTATTTTAGGAGCTAAGAGATTGACAATATATAAACAAAGAATTTCTTAGACCTGTTTTTCAATATGTCGAACAATTCTAGTATATTCATTAGACCATTGAATAAGGTTCTTTCTCAACCTATCATGAAAGAATTTTTCTATTTTACTCACATTAGGATAAAAGTCTAGAACATAATTAAGACTTCCTAAAAAACTTTGTAATTGAGTGTTTTTCTAGAATTTTGTTAGGAAATTTAGTAGCAAATGTAAGAAATCTCTTAATAGGTGTAATTGTTCATTGGAAGACATAATGACCAAGAAAACAAATATTAGTTTGGAAAAGAGAAATCTTTTTTTTAAAAAAACAACTACACCATTTTTCTTTTCAACATAGAAGAATGTTTATAAATATTTGAAATGTTGTTCTATTGAATCTGAAAAGATAAGAATATCATCAATGTATATTATGCAGAATTTTGAATATGCATTGAAAATATCATTCATGATTTTTTTTTTATATATTCAAAGGGAGTATTTTTTTTAATCCAAATAGCATGACATTCCACTCATATTGATCAAATAGGATTGTAAATGCAATTTTGTAATGATCTTTTGGATGAATTTGAATTTGCTAAAATCCTAATTTTATATCAAACTTTGAAATATGAATGCAGAATGTAATTTTTATAAAAAAATATTTTTTTGTTTGGGATTGAATATCTAATTCTTTTAAAGTTTGTTCAAATATTTATAATTTATAAAGCCAAGGTTTTTAATTCAAAGGTTCAATTTCAGAATTTTTGTTAACATAAAAAGTTACACATGACCAAAATGAACTTGATTTTTGTATAATACCTTTAGACTTTAAATATTTGATTTCGAGTCGATAATATTGTTCTAATTCAACATTCACTTGAATAGGTCTTGTTTTTGTAGGAATTTTTTTCCATTAAAATTATCATCATAAGAAAGATCAACAACATGCTTTATCTTTCAAAAGGCATTTGGTAAATCAGAACAAAACTTTTTTTTCTATTTTGCTTTGAAATTCTAAAATTCTTTTTTGTAAAATAGAATTTTGTAACTGTTGCTCATTTTTTTTGTAAAAGACATATTGTCTAAAATACACGAGATGATATTGCTTTCCTCGAATCAATGTATTCATGTGATGAGTATGAATAAAACATGCCTTGATTAGATTTAAATTCCTAGTCTTTGGCTTTTCTAAGAAAGGAAAAACAAGTTTCAAACTATTGATTTTTGAAATAATACTTTCATGATCAATTTTGTAATGAGTAATCATATCAATAAAAGGAATGTCAAGAATAACAATGTGATTAATATCATTAGTAACAATAAAAAAAATATTAGATAAAACTCATCATTAAAAACTTGTGCTTGAGTTTTGTATTCAATAACTAATTTAGTATTATTTGTTATATATATTTTTTTAAAAGTGCTTTGTAAAAATCATTTTGGAACTATTCCTTCTTTAATGCAGTTCAAATCTTCATCTGTATCAAACAATGCAATAATATCTATTTTAAAATCATTTGAAAAGATTACTGTAATTTTTATATTATGTTTTTTAAAGTAATTTGAGTTAAAACATGTAGAAAATCTTCAGGAACGTGTTTAATATTTGACAATGCATGATCCAATATATAATTCTCTAGGGTTTGGTCTTCTGATTCTGGTTCAGAATCAGAGTGGCTTTCTAACTTAGTAAGAAAGTGTTGTAAACTAGCATAGTCTTTTTGTTGGGCTTGTTTGGGGTTTTGTAGTTCAGTTTTAAGGGTTTTAATTTCATATTATAGATCTGAGATAGTAGCAACATGTTTAGATTTTTTTTATTGAGAATTTTGATAAAGTCATAGTTATTTGTACTGGTTGATGACAATAATGACTATTTTTGAACAAATTGTAGTGTCTCTAGCTTACCAAAAGAACTTATAAGTTTTTCCATATAAGTTTTTTTTTGCAATTAAGGATTATTAAGTATTTTGATAGCTTCAAGAATAAATTATTCGTCTTGGGTTAAGATATTTATTTGTTTTTAAGTGTTATGGTTTGATGTGTCTAGGTTAGAACTAGATATTGCTAACTTATTTATTTGGAAGGGTTCTTCAGAAATGTCTGACAGGTTGGATTTAGTCTCAGATGTTTCAACCAAAATATTTTTGATATAGCGAATGACTTATTCTTCTAATTGTAGTTCATGTAACTTTGTATTGATTCGATAAAATTTAAAGGTATGACTTTTCTTACCTTATTCGTAACAGGTAATGTTTTTAAGGTCAAATTTAGGCTTGAGTTTTTGTTTTGACTAAAAAGGTTTTATGGGTTTTGTAATGGTCTTTTTGTAGTAGGACTAAGATTTAGTATAAAAACATTTTTTGTGTTTATGAGTTGATCTTCTATTAGGTGGTTTGTTGGGCTTTGAGGTGGTAGATTTCGAGCATGAACCACTACAAGTTGGCTTTGGTAGGGATAGGTCAAATTATTTCCCACTTCAAGTGTTTCTGAATTTTAGAGTCTTGGTAAATCTTAAGATATTTTTTTAGGTAAAATCGACAAACTCACCATATGTTACCTGGTCATAAGGGATTGTTTTAGAGACAAAAATGTCTTTGATTTTGTCCCTGACTCTTTCTTCTAGGAGGGTCGGCAAACCAATAAGGAATTTTTCTTTCTAGAAGGGTTGGTTTGAATCTTCTTAGAGCATGACATGAGCAAGAAAAGTCTTTTTATATCATTGGAAGTCATTGAGTTTTTCGTATCTAATATGGAAAAAAGTTCAACATTTTTGTCTTTAAGATGGGAAGTATCTCTTATAAAATATAGAAAAATAGTTAAAATGAGGGTTGAACCTGCATCTTGAATGGTGTTTCCATCAGAGTTAAGGATATATATTTGGTCTTCAGTCATTTGGATAGAGTTAAGGATTTCAAGGTGTTGGGTTTCAGTGAGATGATAATCTCATCATCCTTTTAACTGGCAAAAAAATCAGCTATAAAGAGCTCGACTATAGCTTTATTTGAAGTTCCAGTTTGAGTTTTGTAGGCATTGACAACTATGGTTATTTGTTGTAAAGTGTTTAGGATATTGTATCTGAACATTCCGTCTATGTTCCATTCATAAAGGGAAGATGTATTGAATCTGTGTTGGTTTATAACAATTAGTTCATTATTGAGGGATATATTAGGAGCGATGGTTGTTTTAGGAGTAAGATTTCTCTAAACAAGTTTATTAATTTCAGGAGTTTCTTCCTGAAAGGCTTCTTTATTAGTGTCTGGGTTTGATAATTCTGAACAACGTTTATGTGTCTTGTGGAGATTTAGGGATTATTACTGACTTATGGGGGAGTCAAGAGCAATCAAGTTGGAGGGCGAAATTTTAAGGTGGTTAAGGTGATCTTTAATGGCTTTAAAAAAGTCATTTTTGTTGTTTTGGAATTAAGTTTGGCTAGTTTTTGTAATTTAGTATGGTTTGATACTGAGTTTTTTAACTTCTGGTCTAAAAGTTTTGTAGTTTCAACTGGAAAAACAATAGTCTTTTAGATTTGTTTCTCTGTTTTGGGCAGTTGTTTTCATATGGTATTGAAGTTGTTATTGGTGAAGTTGTTTTGTTTGATAATGTATTTGGTGTTTGTAGTGATGTCTTCACTTGGGTTTTTGCAAAGGGCAGCATCTTCAATTTGACTATTATAAAGAATTTTAAAGCTTCTCAAGGATAGATGTCCAGACTAAATAAAAGTACCACTGGTAAGCTTTGAAACATGCATTTTATTTCTACATGTTAAAGGACATGCATGCTTTGAAAATGAATATGTAATATGGTATTCAAATACATTAAATGATTTGAACCAATTAAAGAACAAAATTTGAATTTTATGTAATGCAACAAAATTATAAAAATATTTTTATATTTCATGTCTTTCTTTCATGAAATTTTTAAAGAACTAAGATCTCTTTTCAGAGTTATAGATACTATAAAAATCATCAATAAAATAGTTTTTGTTTATAATAAAATCTATTTCAAGAACAATCAATTCATTCTAGATGTTTTCGGTTACAGATAAGAATGTTGGAGAGGTTGGTGGAGAAAGTTGGTTAATATTTGTATATAATGGTTTGAGTATATTTGTGGTATAATCAATATTTTAGAAACTAGTGCTACGAATATCAAATGTTGATTTTTTAGATGAGTTTGTGTGGTAAGATATATTTATTACCGAGAGAATTTCAGAAATTCTCCCAAGATTTAATGTACTGGATATAAAAGATTTATCTAAAAATCTAGAATTGGTTGAATGTCTATGGAATGATAGTTTAACTTTACCATTACTATTATGGGTTATTTGTTTGAGTTATATACACACACACACAAACAAATTTACTTATCATAGGTTCACTAGTCATCTATCATTAGGTCTAAATTTGTAAAATATCAGTAAGTTTTAATGTGTGAGTGTATTATCATTGTAAAAAGAAAAGGAATAAAATTTATGTTAATTATTATAAATACACATATTAAACTTAGCTTGACTTGACGAGTTAACTCAGGATCCAACTAACTTGATCTCTAATCTAGGCAGGATGTAAATAAAGTCAATCTAGAATTGATCTAATAGACTTAATGAGTCAATCCATGCCTTTGATAAGAACCTAGTTTAAGATTTAAATTTTTTATAAAATGATTTCATTTAAAAGAAATTAAAACATATTGATTAGGTGTCTTGTAGGATGACAATCAATATTCAAGGGTTGAATTTTTTAATATTCATACCATATTCATTATCTATCGGATAAGAAATTTAAATATTTATAATCTATCCATTGAGTTTTGAGTATTGCGTATGAGTATTTATTATTCAATAAAAAATAAAATAGTTAATATATTTATTTATTTAAAGTATGTATATGTATATTAAATGATAGAAAGATAATGTTATACAATGAGATATGTATATTATAATATATTTAAAAAAAATAAATATTCTATAAATATATTTATATAATATATGTACCCTACTTCTTATTTATTTAGTAAAATAACTATAAAAAAAATTCTACATATTATCTGGATATCCATTAAATTCCAATTAAATTATTGATTT
>Ga0325403_1005286_pt1 | contig 12153 bp, 14 predicted proteins | sample PopdelMetagenome_19_FD_205665 | JGI IMG/M metagenome (GOLD analysis project Ga0325403, IMG submission 205665) | Populus deltoides microbial communities from Bellville, Georgia, United States - Xylem-PdKOR-R4 | ecosystem: Host-associated > Plants > Phyllosphere > Stem > Wood/Secondary xylem...
TGACTTTCATGTTTTCACAATCTAATCTGATTATGAACTTCAACATTTCACCCCCTAACTTCATGGAAAATTCACCCATACGTGGCTCGATGGCTTGCCATAACACGCTACATCTTCACCTACTAATCAAACAGTTACTGAAAATTTATATAATTATTAATTTTAAAATACATAATATTAAAATTAATTAAAATATATACAAGTTGTTCTAAATATCCACATTAAAAAAAAAAATACCAAACAACACCCCCTTTATATTTTCATGTGCAAATAATATAAGGTATGTTCAATAATAGGAAATAGTTTTTTTCAATAAAAAATTAAAAAAAACATGTTTTTTTATTAAAAATAAAAAATATTTTTTCATCAAGAAATTAAAAATACTTCAAGATTATATCAATTTTCATAAAAAAACCAAAACCATAATTTATAATATATAGTTATCTTAATATTATGTATTTGTGATAATATGATTGTGGAATATTAATTTTATTTTATTAAGATTAAGAATTATCATGAAAAACTTATATTGTCAACTAAAAAAAATGCTTATATTAAATTTATAATAAAAAATAAATTTACAATACTACTTTAATATGAAAATATAAAAAAAATGATTTTAATATTTTACATAACTAAAAAGTATTAGTATATAAAAAAGAGAAAAATGTATTGTTGATGTTTTTTCTTCATTTGAAAAACAATTGAAAACTATTTTTTTTCAAAAAAATTGAAATATTAATATTGTTCATGTTTCTAACAGTGCCGTATATTCCCTGAAAATGACATGAAAATGGCTTAAGTATTAAAAGTCGGCTCCTATTTTATGACTTCATATAGCCAACCATCTCCCTTCCTTGGGTTCCTATCCCCTCTCCTTCACTTTATATTTATTACCTCCTCATCAAACATCAACCTGTCTGATCTACATCTCTTTCTCTCTCAAACAAACACTTATAAAACTCGAAAGCAAGTACAGAAAGAAACATGTTAAAACTACAAGTTATAGTACCAGCACCGGGCATGGATTTCGACTTCAACGAGGCTCGAACTTCGCCATTCTTGACTGCTCCATCTACACCGAAACGGTTTGGGGATTGCACCTTCAGCGCTCCAACAAGTCCTTCACGTGTGGCTGAGTTTTATAGTTATTTCGACAGCTTGATTGATAGTAATGAAGAAAGAACCGGATTTACTTTTCATTGGGATGAAAGGCGTGGCACACCTAAATCACCACGGGCAACAGCCAACACCAATAGTGAAGATGATTTTGCTTTTGATTTCTGTGTTGAACTAGAAAAGACATCACTCTCAGCAGATGAACTTTTTGATGGAGGCAAAATCCGCCCCCTGAAGCCTCCGCCTAGATTACAAGGCGAGGGTTTTACCCAGATAAGCCCACTTTCCTCACCAAGATCTCCGATACAGAAGGGGAAAAGGATGATACGTGAAGCTTTCTCGCCAAGAAAAAAGAAAGACTCAGATCCATTTGCAACTGCAGTTGAAAATAGCCGAAAGAGAACAGATCAAAATGAAAAAGGAAGACAGGTAGAGAAAGTTTCAGGGTTAACATCCAGTTCAAGCCGTAGAGCATCACTGACTCTATTTAGAGCATCCGAATATCCATGGGAAGAAGAGAAACAGCTAGATAAAATCACCAACCAATCAGCAGAAAATCCAAAAGTCTTAGTATCATCTAATTCTTCTTCTTCTTCTTCTTCTTCTTCAAAGAGTTCTTCAAGGAAGTGGAGGCTGAGAGATTTTCTGCTATTTAGAAGCGCATCTGAGGGACATGCGCATGACAAGGATCGTCTCAGGAAGTACTCAGGTTTGTTCAAAAAACATGAAGATGGCAAAGAACCGAGCTTCTTGTCCACTGACAGTTCAGGTTCAGCGTCTTCAAGGAGAAAAGGTCCAGTGTCGGCACACGAGTTACATTACACAGTGAATAAAGCAGCATCTGAGAATTTGAAGAAGAAGACTTTCTTGCCGTACAAACAAGGTTTTTTTGGGAGATTGGCCTTCAACCCAGCCCCTCATGCCCCTGGCAACGGCTTTGCAACCTCTACGCGTTAATCAAAAGGTGATACTTCCTTCTCCAGGAGTAACGTTTTCCTTTAGTTACGTTGTTAATATTGTAACAAGTGTAGAACTGGCACAGGAAATCGACATATAGCTCATCAATGAAAGTTCCTGCTGAATTCTGATCGGTCTTTCATTGATAACCTAGTGCCATATCAATTCTTTGTTTTTCTTTCGATTCTTTACAATTGTAATAAAAGCATGATTGCAAATATTGGAACTACTACGTACACGATCAAGAGCTCATGTCTCGTTTTTATGAATGCCGATTGGATAAGAATTTTTGCCACCTTGTTATCCCACACATTTCCTCACAACTCTCTCTTCTAAGATACGATCAGTTCATCAAATTAATACAAGTAATTTCAAAAAATAAAACCAAAAGCGTGATTTTGGAAAGGCAACTAAGCGTACAAGTAAAATCCACAATGCCCCAAATCAAGCGTGAAGGAACGAAGATGTTTTACCTCCACATCGTCTAACCAATCGAAGGATATCCTTGTGTTGTCGTTACAACAGGACATTCGACCCGCAATTTTTGGACTTATTATGTAAGGACACTATTGAATTGCTATTAATTTCATTATCTGCGAAGAAAAACAAATAACCCAGCAAAGGTACACAAACTGACATTGTCAACTTCTAGACTTCATAGCCACAATTGATTTTCTAATCCTTGATGATCACTCTCCTACGATCGCAGGCAATGCAACCTAAGGAGGACTGTTTTCCACCAACGAACTAGCACCAACAGAGATGTAAAAGCAGTAATGCAACTCCTAAAATCTAGTCAACTAACCATCAATAACAATATATTTCAACTCAAGATGACCAAATTTATCCTGAATTTGGTGGGATGTAAGCACTTTGATCCAGAATCACTCAAATATGCAAGCTGACTATGTTATTACACGTTCAACAGGTGCAGATAATAGAAAACCTTCATGATCCCCCCCCCTTATATCCTAAACGACTACAGCATGCAAATTCACATTTAGACAACCACGTACCCCCTTTTGTAAAGGTTTTAAACAGAAAACATTCGTAACTAGTCTTTCTATTGTCTTCAGAGAACTGAAGCAGAGAGACATCATATGAAATCAAAGGGTTTACAGGTGCATGTTCTGATATATATGAAATACAACTGATGCATGGAGGAGTTAAGGGGAAGAGCAAATAAGAAGTCATTTTTTCATGTTCCCATTTCAGTACCAAAGTGGAGGAAGGTACTCCATAAGCTCGTCATATTCCATGGGCTTCCAACCTTCAAGCTCATTTCAGTGTTGTCCACTGACAAGAGTCCACAAAGTTCCTGAAATTCAGAAAATCGATTGCTTTGATCAGATGGCATCAAATGGTTTTTACCAAGCCCATGATTGCACTCACACGCTATCATACCATATGTTTAGTCAAGGTTATCAATCCTAATTGGATCAATCTCATCTGCCACGGTAAAGCGTCCAACCAAGCGGGCAAAAAACAGCATCTGTTGTTCCAGTGTAAACTTAATGTTCTCGGCCTGCACATAATCAGAGATCAAACCTGATATATCATATCCATATCCATTACAAATGTTGTAGCTAAATGAACTGTAACATTAGAATATACCTTCCGGAAACCATGCTGCTCTCCTTCATACTCCACAAGAGCTACTGGCAAACCTTTTTTCTTCAATGCCAGGTAGATTTTACGAGCCTGATCAGGGGGCACAACCTACACCATGCAGAGATATCTGAACTCAGTTGTCATTGATATGCTGAAAGCTTCGCTGTTTCCTAGCATTTAGATTTACAGTAATATCTTTTCTAGTAGATGCCACCCTGCTGCCCCATTGATTAAGAAGGGCAGAGGCACAGCAGCTACATGGACCCCTTTCTGTTTATTTTAGCATCACATATTTTACATTTTGCAACCAATGATATGTAACGTGTTTTTTTAATGCAACACACCAGTACCTTCATATAGATATCCTCTGTTATTCTGATGATTCATCTATCTATTAGCACTGGCAAAGTTCCCAACAGAAAATAATAGTTGCCATATTAAGAAGCCGATAAAGGAAATTACAGGATGCTAGTAGAATGGTGACATCATTGTTAGGGCAGCAAATAGATTGAAGATGCAAAAGTTCAAATTTCTGCACCACGGCTATTTCAAGATGATTATTCAACCTAACCACACGATGTAAGTCGCCATGGACAGCAATCTAACTTAGGGTTAAAGTTGACCTTGAACCAAGATGGAAGGAAATACAATTGAATCAAATAATAAAATTCCAAGTCACACTTTATTTAAACCCCAAAATTTGTCACTATAGATTAGCTCTGCCATATAAAATAGATACTAGCAAAATTTTTTTCAGTTTTAAGTTTTAGAAGCAACACCATTAACAAACAATCAGTCTATAACAGCAAGATAGCATGATGGATGCGATCATTCACCCTCATTCCCAGCATTTTAGCAACATGTCTCTGGTTCCTGGCCTGAAGCTTATTGATACCCTTGATTATCATTCTTATAACCCAAAGAACACAGAAAAATTTGTGGTATCTGTACCTTGTCATCCAATCCTTGGAATAGAATGATGGGGCAAGAAAACCTATCAACAAAATTGATAGGAGACCTCTCAAAGTAATCCTCTTCAGTACCTGCAATCAGAAAAGGATTGCCACACCACTAGATGAAATAAAAGGAGCATAAAAATACTGTATAAATGAGATGTGTTTGTGCAATTTACCAACAAGATTATCAATGTAATGAGACTCAAATTTGTGAGTTTCTGCTCTCAACATGCTCAAGTCAGCCACCTGTTCATTATGAAACTCCTTGTTAGGCCTTGCATTCTTTGTAATTCTTTAATTAGTAATCAGTATGATTGATCTATCAATTTAAATCATATGAAAACCACAGAAATTAAAATGTCATTCATGGTCATGGCAAGAGCAGCAATAGGAGAAAAACAGAAAAAAAAATGAACAATTCAGCAGACACACAAGCCAGAGAACTTCAAATGTATCTTTAAATTGCCACACAATGAGATTGCGGAAATCTTCTACTCTTATTTTCATAGATCAGAATTTAATAGGTTACCCTCAAAGGGAGCCGTTGTACATTTAAAATCAAGATTCAATCCATGCAACCCAGTTCAGATATACAAATGCACTAAATCTTCCTCAAATTCATCGCCATATGCTCCCCTTTAGCAAGGTGCTGAAGTTTTCAAATATGAAGCCCACTCTCAATTTTCAACAAGACTAACCTAACATGATGGCCAAGGTTCTAAGTTGTTAACGAGGACTGAAAAATGAAACTCATGTTCAACAAGATTTGGTCATTCAGCAAAAGGCACCCTGCTTCTTGACATAAAAATTGATGGACAAACAAACCCATTTTGAGGGCATTGTTTAGATGGTGCATTGTGAGAACGGAATAAAGCAGTGTTTTACTGAAAATGCAGTGGAATACTATAAAAACTGTAATATCTGGAGAAAAATGAATCCATGGATTATTTCCAGATCCATTTTAATGGGCTTTACCATCTTGTGAATTCAAATAAGAACATAAAACAATCAAGGCAACAACCAAATTCACAATATCATTGACCATACACTAAAGTCAATTGGGAAACTAATTTGGAACTAAATTTAGGATGAAGCACTCACACCATACAAGGAAGCTCCAGCTTTAAATGTTTCTTTAAAAGCAAGAGCAGCTAAGGTTGTATAGCCACCAGCAGAACCTCCAGTTATACATAGCCGTTCCCTGTCTACCTTTCCATTGTCCACCTAGATGAAAAAATATGCACGTTAGCATAACTTTGAAAATATTATTATAGCATGTGTATCCAGTAGAACATGCAAAGCAATTACAGAAGTATAAGCATTACCAAAAATTTACCACAACTGCAACAGTCATTGACATCCACAATTCCCCATTTATTCAACAAGCGTTCTCTATATTCTCTACCATAACCTTCAAAATTGATGCCCATAAAATGTTTAGTATAAAGATATCACCACATATAAATGTTAACATTTTTATCCAACAAATAAGCACAACTGCAAAACAAGCCCAGATTCCATACTTTTTTCCATAAGATAATTATCAAAGTAGAGGTGCAATGGCAGCCAAGTAACTTGTGAAACAACACCAAATTTAAAAACTCTAGGGGTCAAGCACAACCTCCACTTTGAATCAGAAAACCAGGACAGTTCTTTCTATTTATGCCAATTATGATTAAGATGGAATAGAAATGAAGGAGAAGGACAAACCAGTGCTTCCACCGTAGTTCACGTCCACAACTGCCCAACCACGACTGGTCCAGTACTGGACGCTCAAGTTTAAGATTCCACGTGTCTCGCTTGTAGGCCCTCCTGAAAAAATTCAGATGCCATGGGTCAATAATTTTTAAAAAAATATTAAAGCAAACCAATTTATTCAAAAGAAAGCATAAATTAAAATATGTACCATCAAACAAGTTCAGCAATCAGACACTTTTTCCAACTACGACAAGTTTCTCTGAATCATTTTATTGAAAAGTACTACCAATTTATTAATATGGCTCACACTTTATGCTTGACATTTATTATAAATGCTTGATATCTATTATAAAAAAAATCTCTTTAACTCAAACTTTTGAATACTAATCCAATCAAGATTACTTTGTATTGTTTATCGAAAATGAAATGCAAAGAAATATGGCATTTTTATAATGACGAGATATCTTGAACTCAATTGCATAACTGTCGAATAAAAATACTCGAAATCACATCACAGTGGTCACTTCAGAAATCTTTTCCTTCATTTTTCATCAATTGATAACAGTAAACATTAACATACAACCAAGGGCACGCACCATGGCTTTTCAACAATAATGGAGGCTTTTCTTCTTGACTAGCTTGGTAAATGGGATTTGAAGGTGGATAAAAATATGCATAGGCATTTTGGCCAGGAACTTCTGTTGGGAATTCAATTAACTCAGGCAAGCTGAAGTATGACTCGTACTTCAAACTATCAGGTGAAGATGACCAAATAATCTTGAAATCAACAACTTTGGATCCATAGTCATCTAAGTTCACCTGAAAAGACAGAAAGGATAGCTGATATTGATGAATACAATCTTGTAAAACTAAAATCACCAGCTCCTGGTGAATAAGGAAAGTGGTTCAGAGTAGAACATCCTGTAGCACCTTAGCCACTGATGATGGATGAATTGCAGATGCTCCCTCAACATATAAGCAACGGTTCCATGAAGTCTGCATGGGCAAAGATGCACAGATTAGATAGATCATCTTTAATGTCCGAGCTAAGGGCTTTTCATTCAAACTACAGATTGGAGAGAATAAGATTTGAGGAAGTACCATATGATCAATGTCCGTGAAAGGAATATCAAGTAGAGATAATGAGCTTTGAACATCATCCAGAATACCAAGAAATGATCTTCCATTCTGCCTGAAACCAAACATTCCAATAGTTTGATCACAATGAAGTTTGGTTTGCAAGTGGAAGCTCACAAAAAATTTCCAAAGAAACAAGGTTTTTCGGTAAGAAAAAAACCAAAGCAGATGCATAAAGCAAAGAAAGCAAAGCTATTGACTTTTTAAGGTTTACCTGTAAGAGCAAGCTATTAAGTTCTTTCCTTCATTGTTCTGAATAAGCTCATAGGAATTGATGCCAAAAACCCACAATGGCGTCGAGAACTCAGCATCCAGGGAATAAATTGCTTGCACCTCATTGACAGATTCAATCTGTCGTCCAAAGAGAAAGGATAATCAGTTCAGCAGATAGTTACGCCGAAGAAATGGTTGTAATGCACAAGAAGCACAGGGTCCAAGCACTTCAACATAGAATGTAATGCTTCCATAATCCTGCTTACGATTGTTTTATTTTTAATCTCATGAAAATGAGTATGATTGAAAATGTGGTCAAAGCATGCATGAATCCTTTGTCCTGCATGTGAATTTTCTCTCTTTAAGAAGCATAATCAATTAAAATTTTGTTTTCACATAAAGAAGATTACATAGAGAAAAGGGTGTACCATAGCATCAAACAACTGCCCAATTATAGAACTTACCCATTTATATAGATTCCAAAACCCACTTTTTCTATCAGTGATGAAAAATAGTTCACCTGTAGCAATGCAAATGAAAAAATCAATATATGCAATAACTTGAAGCTACAAAAATTCTGATAGGACAAAATAGCTGAATGTCATACATGCATGGCTAAAATGTTAAATATGTAATACAAATGGCAGTAGCTTCCAAGGGAATCAAGCACAAGGCTCAACTCCAAACTAGGTTTCAGGACTATGTCTCGGGAATATAATTTGAGCATTGATGTGCAGGTAACCAATCCAGAGGCCACTTTCAGAACATAAACCTTGTTGACCTAATCACTATTCTCAGAACAAACATACCACATGTTTTTTCTTTTAAGTACATGTTGCAGACAGAAGCTTCCCCCAACAGCAAATTTATCCCAGAGAATTTGCTCCCCAGCCGAGTTACATCATATATGTGAAGTTTCATGATAAAACCGACAAAATATTGTACCTTTGGAGGACCACTTGGGCTCAGTTGGAGACTCCACAAGGGTAGGATCACAACCAGCAACACAAATGCGATTGTGAACATCTCTGCATGAGAAAATTAAGAGGAATAAGCGGCATCAAGTGGTCCTGTGTATTATTTATCTGCATTATGATAACTGAGAACTAAATTCAGCGCAGAATGTAGTATCAAGTGATTGTCTGTCCTAGAGAATGGTGACCTGAAAAGTTTGTTTTGACACAAATTTAAACTCCTGAAGTTAAGCAGGTTGTTTTTATAGCAAAGAAAACCATATTCATGCACCAAATAGCATATAACAAAAGCAAGGTGATGATGAGTCACATGGTACTGATTTAAGAATAGCACCTTGTGATAAATTGCTGATCTTCGAACAAGTTAAAGCGTTGATAGTTTTATTGAAAAGAAAGCAGAATGGTGCTGAATATCGTATATCAGCAGCAAGAAAACCAAATTTGACAACTACTGCCAAAGGAAATTCTTGAAATGCAATCATTGACAAATTATGCTTACCCATTTTCAGAAATATAGCCGACCCAGAGCTCTGTTTTATCCCATGGCATATTAGGGTGGCCCCATTCTATCCACGCTATCCGTTCGCCTTTGGGGTCTATGCGTGGGAATGCATAGAAATCATTGCCACTTACTAATACTTTTGGCTCTGAAGTCAAAATATCCAAAAAAAGGTCATTTCCTCAACATACGACCAAGAATCAAATAGTAAAACAGCTAATATTTCGAGAACAAAAGCATTTGGATAATTCTGAAAAACCAAGTTAAAAAAACAGAAAATTCTTACTCTAAGTCCATAAATCTTATTCCAACAAGTTTATACCTTCGATACTCTTGTCACTAAGGCCTACAGCAACAATTGTTGTGGTTGAATTTGTACTACTGACGCGACGATCTATCAAGAAAATCATAAATTCATCAAAAAAAATTCTTTCTAATCCAAACCCTAAATAAACAGAGATCATGAGGATCTATCTACCTTCCATCACAGTAACAAAACGATTGAAGCGCAAATCAAAGACCCCGTCAGCATAAGAAACCACGGGACCGCCATAGTCCGGTGTAAGCGGCACAGGAGAAGAATCTACTGCATGGACTATCAACAAATTGAAAAAAAAAAAAAAGTGAAAAGTAGCAGTTGATGAGTAAGTAATAGCTCATTCGACCTTTCGATTTGATTGACTGCTTGTAAAGCCGCTGATCCTTGTAATTAGAGTAAATGACAGTATCTCCTGATATCGTGAATGCGCCACCACCATACTCTTGAGCCGTTGTTCTCACCGCAAATTCTTTCGGTGTAATATCGGTGGGTTCTTCTCCCGGTTTGTCGGCTTCTCTCACAAGAACCGCTCGCCTGATCAAATTACCATAATACCATCCAAAATCAAGTCACGAGACGAGAAAACTGAAAACAGTTAAGTATATTTTGTGCAAGGGTTACGAGTGTACCCAGATTCAGAGGGGCGGGATTCGACCCAGAAGAGGTGACCGTGGTCGTCAACGGCGATTCCGCCGAGTCGTTTGGAAGCGCCAGAGACGACGTCTGCGGTGATTGGGGATTTCCATGAGCCGTAAGGGGCAGTGATTTTGTCTTGTTTGGCTGTTGCATCAGCTACCTGTGTTGAAGAAGCCATGGTTTTGAAAGTAGGCCGCTGTAGCTGTCTTTTAGGAGAGAAGTTAGTGATGACTTTCCTTTGTGTGTAGTTTCTGTTGAAGAGGCTGAAAGAGTGAGAAGATGAAGAAGATAAGCGAGTAAGAGTGAGTGACGACAACTGAGAAAACCATTGACTAGCGTTTGTCAAACCCATAAACAAATAAATAAATTGGACTACTAGTAGTATACAGAGATTATTATTATTTATAGCAATAAGTGGTTGGTTTACTTGATTGAGATTCTCTCTTCCAACTTTTCCGTCATTCGTTCACCCTCTTGCTTCAATTCTCTGATAATAAAGTGGAGTCAGTCCCATTAGAGAAGCATTTCGAACTCGTCTCTTGCTTCCTCGCTGTGGACGCCATTTCTCTAATCAATCAAATCTCAGAAACAACAGTTGTGTGACCAGTCGAGACCATCATCTCTATTTCTCGTCACAGTCATAGCAGCGTCACCATTCAGTAAAAGGGTTTCAACCAAGTTGTGCCTATCATGGAACCGTGAGAAGAAAATGATCATTTCTCCCCTTCATTAAAATTAACTACAACAGGGAGATGCCTAGCCATATGATGCATCCACTTAGGGTGTTCGATTTTTGTAATTCTCGATTAATTTTCTAAAAATGAGTGATAGCTTGGGGATCACTATGGAGAGGTGAATAAATGTTGTGGAAGCAATATGGAGACAAAAGTCCAGATAGAACTGGTTCAAAGTAAAATATAGAAACACTAGATTTTTGCATCTTGCAGCAAGCATTAGGAAAGGTCGAAATACCATTACAAGGACTAACCATGATGGAATCAATCACTCTTCTCCACATGATATTAAAGTTGCTGCTGTTTCCTTTTTCTCAAGACTCTTCACCAAAGCTCATGCTGAGAGGGTTATATAGGAGTTACGAGTTTCAAGTATCTTTCTTCAGATGAATCTAATTAGCTAGAACATGATGTTTGAAATTTGAATGAAGGAAGTAAGAAGATGGTTTTATGATTGCGAATGAAGTGGTTCATGGGATTAAAGAGAAGTGGTCGTGACGGCCTGACGGGTACATTGTGAAAGTTGAAGCTTTTGATTCCGTCTTCGAGAAATACTTTGAAAAAATGATGACATGCATGGGTATTGGCCAAAAAAATAAACAGAGATCTCTTATACATGAACGCATTTCAAGTTCATATCTTTCCATTTCCATTAATGGCTCTCCAAGTCACGAAATTGGAGTTGAGCATGGATTACATCAAGATGATCACCCTCTCTATTTGATATTAGCAGCAGAAGAACTGTTATTTCAAGGGCATTGATTATGGTTATAGAGACTATCTCACCCATTTACAGTACACAAATGATACTCTTGTTTTTGTTCCAAATGACTGCAAATCTTTGATCCATATAGAGAGGATTTTGAGATGGTTTGAGCTAGCATCGAGGTTGCAAGGAAACTTCTATAAAAGCTCCCTAGTAGGAATTAACCTGGATGATGATTTTACAACAGTATGGCTAATACAGTCCACTGTAAAAAGGGAATTACACATTCTTTTAGGAGCCAACCCCAGAAGAATATCAACCTGGCAACCAGTGATCTCATGGATCCATGCAAGGCTAGGATTATGGAAAGAAAGGTTAGTAACAAAATAAAATAAAATAAAAAGCTCCATTCCAATTTCCATTGGGTCAGGTCGGGTTTCTCACCTTCTTCATCTCAGCCCACCTTGGATTGGGTCCGATTCGACTTTTGACCACAGGACGAGCTTTCTATTCTTTCTAGCATTCTAATATATTTATGTATAGTCAAATAGTTGTCTCCTATTGAATATAATAATTTAATGCTATATATATATA
>Ga0325403_1005287_pt1 | contig 12152 bp, 7 predicted proteins | sample PopdelMetagenome_19_FD_205665 | JGI IMG/M metagenome (GOLD analysis project Ga0325403, IMG submission 205665) | Populus deltoides microbial communities from Bellville, Georgia, United States - Xylem-PdKOR-R4 | ecosystem: Host-associated > Plants > Phyllosphere > Stem > Wood/Secondary xylem...
AAAAAAATAAAAAAATTAAATATTTTTAAAATACAAAATCAAACATATAAAACAATACTCTAGCTCTGATTAATGGCCCATGGATGCACAAATTAAGAGATTTGGTTGTTCACCTCCCCGACTCAGTCTCGAAATAGCTAGATATTTTATTTTCGGAGATAAGCTAGAAAAATAAGTTACTTGAGAAAGAGACAGTGTGTGTATAATAGAAAATAAAAAATTCCCACGACATGGTCTAAATGCATATATAAACATGAATTAGATATAGCTAGCTAGCTTGTGATATGACTAAATCAAACAGATTTTGTAGAGCACATTAATGAACTTTTCTCCCTAATCATGGCCTTGACATTTGTGTGACACTTGTAAATTTCTCAAAAGTCTTAGGTTTGGCCAAGTCCTGCAACGTCGAAGAGCTTCAACTCTAGCTCCCCCATGCCCTATAAATATAAGCCGAGGCAAGGAAAACACAGTAAATCATCAAAGCAAAACAAGAGCTTTAACCAGAGTGATCACTACAGATCTAGTACTAACTAAACATGGTTTCTCGTACCATCTTCTGTCTTTCTGCCTTCCTTGTGCTTTTGGTTCTTGCTTCTTCTGCTTCCTCTTCAAAAGTACTATCTCCATATTACTATAACCACGTGTGTCCCAAAGCTTTACCAACTATCAAACGAGTTGTGGAGGCTGCAGTTTACAAAGAAAGACGCATGGGTGCTTCTTTGTTGCGTCTACACTTCCATGATTGTTTTGTCAATGTATTACACTAATCACATTCTAATTTCTCCTAATTATTTAATAGTATCACATAATTAAGGTTTACATGCATATTGTTCTTATACTAATGGTCTTGGTTGTATATATGTGATATAGGGTTGTGATGCATCAATTCTTTTGGATTCAACATCCACCATTGACAGTGAAAAGAATGCGTTTCCTAATATCAATTCTCTTAAAGGATTTGAAGTTATTGACCAAGTTAAGTCGGAGGTGGACAAAATCTGTGGACGTCCAGTGGTCTCATGTGCAGATATCGTAGCTGTTGCAGCCCGGGACTCCGTCGTTGCGGTATGTGATCGATTAAAGAGTTGTTTTGTATATATATATAGTTGGTTTCAGTATTTTTTTTTCAAATATTTGAAAATAAGAACGAAAATATTTGAATTTAGAATTTATAAATAAATTATCATGCATGCAAGCCGGCTATAAAATTTAATTAACATTGCAATCTACATATTTGCTCATATTAAAATATGTGCAGCTAGGAGGGCCAACATGGGCCGTCCAACTAGGAAGGAAGGACTCAACCACAGCTAGCAGAGACAAAGCCAACAATGACCTCCCATCACCATTCATGGATCTTCCTGCCCTAATCGACAACTTCAAAAGGCAGGGTTTAAATGAGAGAGACCTTGTAGCTCTCTCCGGAGGCCACACTTTAGGGTCAGCACAGTGTTTTACGTTCAGAAACAGAATCCACAATGAAACAAATATCGACCCTAAATTTGTTAAACAGCGCAAATCAACATGTCCACTCGTTGGAGGTGACTCGAACCTTGCTCCTCTAGACCCAACACCTGCACACTTTGATGTTGCATACTTCAACAGTTTGGTGAAGAAAAGAGGGTTGCTTCGCTCTGATCAAGCCCTCTTCAACGGTGGCTCCACAGATGGATTGGTGAAGGCTTATAGTTCAAATGCTAAGGCTTTTTGGGCTGATTTTGCTAAGTCTATGGTTAAGATGGGGAATATAAACATTTTGACTGGAAAGCAAGGCCAAGTTCGTTTGAATTGTAGGAAGGTGAACTAAATTGTTGTTTGGACTGCAAAAATAATTTTTTTTTTATTTTATCTTTTGATCAATATGCAGGGAATCGTCTTCTTTAATTATAATGCTACAGTAAATTGTGTGTTTTAATTTATTCATTGTAATTGTGCCATCTCTCTTCTTTGTGAGTGAATTTAGACTTGCAAGGAAGATTGAATTGATTGCGTAGTACATTGATTTCAATTGTATTAAAATGTAAGGTTATTTTGTTGAATTAATTTCCAATGAAATTATTTTTTTTTAGTGGAACCCGAATTTCAATTTTCATTTTCCGTTATATGTTGTTTTTTATTTTATTTTATTTTGTTGAATTAAAATAAAACAAGTTCGGCTCATTTGTTTGTATCTTAAATAGGTTGTGTTAAGCCTGCATTCACAGGCTGGCTATTTCTACCCATTCTAGTAATTAATTAAATCTGTTTTGTAACTTCTTAATTATCTTAAATAATATATTTATTGAACTATTCATAAGAGGGAGAAAGAAAAAAAAATTGAGTTCAATTCTATTATACTAGTATATTGGCTCGTGCTCTGCCGCGACTCAATATCAATGTTTTAAAAAAAAAATTAAAAGCACGGAGAATTTTTTTAATAGTATTATTAAATCTAACAAAATAGTTTAATTTTGGAACTCAACTCTTTGTCTAACTTAAATTTTTAACTAAATCATGTGAGAGTTAACTTAATTTAAATCGATCGATTTCATAGGTTCAAATATAACATTAATGATCAATAAAAATATAATTTAACTTTTAAAAAAATTTTAAGATGATAATTTTTTAAAAAAATATTAAGATAATAACAGATTAGACCTCCCCCAGCCATGGACTTTATTAGGTTTAATAATTTTTTTATATTTTTTTATTTAATTATATGATAAAAATATATACTCACAAAATTAAGCACCAACCTAAAAATAGTCACTTATTTGAGACAATTATCCCTAAAAAGCAAACAAAAATCAATAATGCAGTCTATTTCCCAACTAATGCGATATTAAATGATGAAATCAAAAAAAATAAATTAAAAACAATTAAAAGATCAAAAACAAAAAAAAAAACATATCATATTAGTAGATAAATTTGTCAAACTTGTGAATCGGGTAAGTCAGGTAGTACGTCAAATTTATGAATTGGGTAAGCCAAGTGGTACATCAAACTTGTGAATTAAGTTATAGACTCCACTGGAATTATAATTTTTTTAATCTATTTTTTATTTAACTACATAATAACAAAGATAGATGATTGCAAAATCAAACACCAACCCAATACCGAGATTTTTTTTAGATTACGATAACCTCATAAAAGGCAAAACGAAACCAATTATGAAACTGAATTCTCAATTAATCTAGTATCTACGAAAGAGAAAAAAAACTAATTGAAAATAGTTAAACTTGTCACACTCGTGAACCAAGTCAACTAGTCAAACTTGTGAATAGGTTCATGGAATTTATAAAATTTAATAACATAACTTTTTTTCTGAAACTTTTTTTTAACTATATAAGAAAATTAAAAAATAGATGATAAAAAAGTCAAGTTCAATTAAAAAAAAAGACACCCCACCAAATTCGTAAACCAGGGCATACCGGGTTATTCTGATAAACGCGCAAACCATCTTAACCTTATAAAAAGGTTAAATAAACAGAAAAACAAATATATAAAGTTTATTAAACTTTATAAAGTTTAATTACATAAATTTTTTTTAAAACTATTTTTTTAACTATATGAGAAGAAAAAATTCGATAAAAAGGTTATGTTCAATTAAAACAAAAGAAACCCCAGAAAACTCATAAATCAGGGCAACTCAAGTTATCCTATCAAACCCGTAAACCATACTAACCTTTAAAAAGGTAAAATAAATTATGAAGCTAAATTCTCAATCATCCCAATATTAAAAGATGAAATTAACAAAAACAAATTTGAAAAAAAAAATCATGACATAAATTCAAAAACATAAAGAAAAAATAAAAAAAAAGTAAAACATTATAGGTTAGTATTGTCATTCACAGTGCAATGTGTGTGGGTGAACCAATGGTTTCCTCACACCCTTTAATTTTTGTTACTTTATAAAGTTTAATAACATGATTTTTCTCTAAAACTATTTTTTTAACTATATGAGAAAAAATTAGAGTATAATAAAAGTTAAGTTCAATTAAAAAATAAAATAAAAAAAGACAACCCACCAAACTCGTAAATCAGGGCAACCTAGGTTACATTGGGAAACCCATAAATCATGCTAACCTTATATAAAGGAAAAATAAAAGGAAGCAAATTACAAAGCTAAATTCTTAACAATCTCAATTTTAAAAGATGAAATCAACAAAAATAAATTTGAAAAAAAATCATAATAGAAATTCAAAAACAAAAGAAAGAAAAAAAAAGCAAAACATTGTGGATTACTATTGTAATTTACAGTGCAATGGGTGTTGGTGAACAATGATTTCCCATACATCCTTTAATTTTTGTTATTTTATAAAGTTTAATAACATGGTTTTTCTCTCAAACTATTTTTTTTAACAATATGAGAAAAAAAACATACTATAAAAAAATCAAGTTCAATTTAAAAAAACCTACCAAATCCATAAACTGAAGCAACCTGGGTTACTTCGAAAAACTCGCAAACCACACTAAAGATAAATTCTCAACCATTTCAATATTAACATATGAAATCGACAAAAACAATTTTGAAAAAAATCATAACAAAAAAAACAAAACAAAATGGAAAAAAAAAAGCATGTGTAAAAAAAACTAATGTGGAAAAACACTGTAACAATCCATAATGTTTTTTAAGGAAAGTTACAGTGCTTTCCCCACATCATTTAGCTTTTTTTATATAATTCTTTCGCATAGAGTGAAGAAAGAAAGGACTTGAATCCATTATTCTTGTATTTAATCTTAATTTAAGAAGGTGGATGTTGACTTATTTGACAGGCTAGATCACTACTAGAAAATTGGCGAAGATAATTGGAAATACCGATGGAATATATCTATTTATAGATTGCAATGAATTTTACCAACAGATTATGTCTTCACTATATCCATCGATAAATATCGACAAAAATATTATGTTGGTATATATTAAGGGGATTAGAATGGGAAAGAAAGGAATTAAATAAAACCAAAAAGTACGATAATGTGTCATTTATACAAACGACATCACCGACGGTATTAATCCATAGGTATATTACAGATAGCTTTAAGATTTTTCACTTCTCAATTGCACTATTCATCTTGCCAATTACATACAGGATCATCGATGGATTAAGTCCATCAGTATTTTCTAGAGAGCTTAAGAACCATTCACTTCTCAATTGCATTATTAAGTATTGTTCTTTACAGATAGAATCATTAACGGATTGAAAAGTCACCAATGACATTTTAGGGGGTTTTAAAAAAAATTATTAAATTAAATATTATAAGTGGAATCAGCAACGGACTGAAAAGTTGTCAGTGATATTTGGGGGTTTTTGAAAAAAATATTAAATTAAATATTACAATCGGAATCATCAACTGAATGTTTAAAAATATTAATATTTAATTATCCGCCAATAAAATCATCGATAAAAATGCTCAATTAAAAGACTAGAATCACTAATTTCATAACAAATGCACCTCTTCTTTTTCTTCTTTTCCTTCTTTTCTCTTCCTTTTTTGTAAAAAACATCATTGTCCCTCTCTTTCTTTCTCTTCTCTCCTTAACTCCTTCTCTTCTCTTCTCCTTCACGTGCAGATATGTCTTCTCCTCTCTTCACTTAATTAATATACTTTACGAATTTTTTTTCTCTTCTCAGCTTCATTCGCAATGAAATTAAGGTAAGATTTTTTTTCTTCTTTTTTTTTTGTATTTTTTTCATTATATTTGTTTTCTTAAATTTTTTTAATTTTTCTGTTCTTAATAATTGTATGAATGTTATTGTAGAAATTTTTTTCATATTAGAACAATTTTGTTGAATTTTAGTTCAATTTGTTTTTTCAATTTTGTTGTTCAATTTCAATTAAATATATAAGATTGATTTTAATTATTATTATTTAATTTTGTTATGCAATTTCAATTAAATGAATTTATGTGTCGCTGGAATATGGGTTCTTGAATAGGTTTTTTAGGTTAGGTGGAAATTTGTTTTAGTTAATTTATTTATTTGTTGTTGTTGTTTATATTTTTGTGTTATTTTTTTGTTGCAATTTTGTTTGAGTTGATTTTCTTCTTCTTCTTTCAAGCAACTCAGTTCCTGAGCATTATCATTGAGTGTTGATTTATATTAATTTAATTTATTTTAATTATTTTCTATTTTTAATAGATGTTTTAATATATATATATATAATTATTGATGGTCTTATAGACAGATTAAGTCCATCGGTATATTTTAGAGAGTTAAAAAAATCACTACAAATGTCACTATCACTGTTTAATCACGGACAGAATTGCATGTGGTCTTTATACTAGTTATATGTCAAGTTCCCCGAGGAAAATATCAACAAAATGAAGCAGGTAAAAAAATTTTGGCACACTTTTGTCGTTAAAAAATCCTTTGGTAATCACCGACGAGAGTTTTATTAACAGAGTATTTCCTTCTATGAGCTCGTAAGTACAAATAGTGCTAACGGATTGAGAGTATAAATATCGACAAAAAATTCTATTAATAAATCTAAAAATTCTAGTAATGGATTAATTCATGTTTAAAAAATAAATTACACAATTTACTTATTTATTATCATGATATCTAAAACAATATTCTCTTGATATGTGTCAAAGCTACTCATTACATCACAATTCACAAGGTTTTGAAACTACAGTATCTTTGAATCACTTTCATATATTTAACATTAATTATTTTAGTTTAATTTTAAAAAAATAATCTATATCTATATCTAAATTAGTATATGTTTTTTTTCAAAGATTTTCTATTTTATAAAGCTTGAATGATAACGTAAAAGGCAATTTCACTGTCAAAATTTAAAAAGTTGTTCGTTTTGGTAATATATATATATATATATATATATATATATATAAACATGATAATATATTATGATTATGATAATATAGTGACACGGTTTGTAATAGTAGTGGTGATAAAAATGAGGGTTATAATTAGATAAAAATAATAATAGTGATAATAATAATAGTAATAATAAAAGAATGATGTATAAGGCATCAACGGTGATAATTGACATAAAATATATTATAAATATTTTTATAGATAAAATAAAGCCCATAAAAAAGTCAGATACATCATAAGTTTAGATTTTATTGTTAATTGAACTCAAATTTTATCTAATAATTTTATTTCTATAGCCTGGCCGCAACTAGTTTATGTTTTTATTTTCGGATTGGATCTAGTCTAAATAAACAGGTTGGATTAGACCCATCCAGTCTAGCCTAGTCACTGACCCAATTCAGTTATCCGGCTGGGCAGCAGGCACATTCAAGCATGCTCTGCACATTATCAAATGAATCGAAGATGCAAAGCAGGAAAATGAAGAACTTACCTGGTCTGGAGACGAAGGGATGAAGATGATGGCAACGGTGCGATGACTGTCCAATGTCCCCTGCTTCTGTTTTTCGTTCACTTCTCCTTTGTTCGCTCTTTTGGTATCCTTTCCTCTTCTGGTTTTTTTTTTTTTTTGACTTTATCTTATTCTCTATCTTCTTTCTTGTTTGTGTTTTTTTTATAGTGATTATTTTTAGTTCGGTTCAATTTTAATTAAAAAAAATAATTAAACTGAAATTGATTTAAACTGATCGGTTTTGGTTTGTTTTTTAAGAAAAAACCGGTTTCAAACCGTTTTGTCTCTGTTTTGACTCGGTTTTTTCTGGTTTTTTTGTTTGGGTTCCGTTTGGTTTTTTTAGTTTCAGACTTATAAAATCAAAATCAAACCATCAGTTTTTTCAAAATTTTAATCGGTTTAATCAGTTTTTTTCACGGTTTAATTTTTTTAACTATTTTTTTTATTTTCTCAATTTAATCAATATTTCAGTTTTTTTTCTCACCCCTTGTTTCTCTATCTGTTAGTTTTTCGTTTTTACGTTCTCAGTTTTTTTTTTTTTTTGGTGTCCCTCACCCTGTGTTTTCTCTGTTAGTTCCCATGTGTTCTCCCTTTTTTTTTCGTGGCCTTGCTCTGTCAGTTCGTCCCGGTTCCTCCTTCCTGTGTTTGCTCGTTCTGTTCTCCCCCTTGATTCTTTCTTTTCTTTTGATTTTCTCTGTCAGCTCGTCCTGGTCCCTCTGTGTTGTTAGTCCTTCTCCTCTGGTTTTCTCCCCTGTGTTTGTTCCTTCCCCTCCTTCGCGTCTGTGTTCCTTTCGCTCTCCCCCCGTTCGTGGCCTTTCTCTGGCTTTTATAAAGCCAGAGAATGCCATGCGGCACCTCCAGATAATGAAGCGACCTTGCAGGACTTTTATTGCAGGAGTAATGGTAACGGTCGGCTAGTAGGGGCGTCTTTTTTTTCCTTCCTGGTCAGGTGAGACGAGGAAGATGAATAGTTTTCTTTGAAACGGCGCCATTTGTCAACTGAAATGGCTATTTTCAATTGGCCCCCTGAAGTTCTGACATTTAGCAATTGGGCCCTTATTCATGGAAAACCTCTTTTTTTTTTAATTTTACCCCTGGATCAATTACAATCGAACCCCTATAATTCGGCGCCATTAACAACACAGTCCTTGATTTCCAATTTAATCAATTCAGTCTTTAATTGACTCTTTAAGACTTTCACTTTTAATTCTTTCAAATTACCCCTGAAAAAACCAATTAACCCCCTATGGTATCACCTTTTATTCATTGTGGTCCATGGACGTTAATTTCTTACCATTGCAACCCAAATCAGCCCCAAACTTTGATATTTTTTTAATTAAGCTCTTGATTGCATTAATTATAAATTAAAGTTTAATTAAGTTCATAAGCTTATCAATTCTTTCAATTTTTGACCAAATTAACTCCTAAATTTAGAATTTCATCCTTATTGGTTCTTAAACTTTTAATTTGTGCTGTCTTCATCCAATTCTCAAATTATTTTTCATTCATTTATTTTTATTTATTCATTTATTATTTTTTTAAAATTCAAAAACTAGGTTATAATAAAGAGTACATGTGTAACTTTATTGTAAATAAAAAATAAAAATACCTAAATAACCCTAGCTAAAACTTTTTATTTCATTTTTTTATTCTCTTAGAGGTATTTTGATTATTTTATTGTTTATTAAAATAGTGAGTAGGTAAAAATTTACCCTAAACAAATCAATAATAAGTAATGTGCAATTTTGTTGGGAACGATAAAATGATAAAATATGAGGGGCTACTTTAGTTTTAATGTATTTTAGTATTATTAATTACTAGTTACATGTCCCGTGCGATACTGCGGGTCAATTATTTTTTACATTTCAAAAAAAGCCAAAATCTAAAAGTGTTAGGTTTTTTTACAAAGTTATACCCAAGAGTCTTAGGTTTGGTTGCAACGCCTGACCCTAGAGTAATATTATAATATTAATAATAACATTAAACTTAAGTTAACCCTAAGCATAAAAGTGTCTGGACTACAATACTAGACCCAATAGCATTGGACGTAGGTCTGGCTGCAAGGTCGTGTCATAAAAGTGTGATAATTAAATAGATTAGTTAAAAAGAAAAAAACAAAGAAAAAAACCAACAGGAAGAAAAAAACCTAATTAAAAAAAGAAAAAAAATATGAAATGAGTGGGTTAATCCTTCAAACCAGTTTAACCCGTCATACCTTGAATTCGTATCGTGAAAGTTTGATAATTAAAAAGGAAAAAACAAATTAATGGGTTAACCCAGAATTAACTGAGCTAACTCGTCAAATCAGGTTAGCCTTTCAAATCCAGAATCCGTGTCATGAAAGTTTGATAACTAAATAGAAAAAAATTAACATTAACAATTTAAATTAAACAAAAAAATTAATTAAAAACAAAAAAAAACAAAAAGGCATCAGCCTTTTCACTATGGACTGCATTGTGGAGTCCACAATCAAAAGCATAAAAAAAAAACTAAAGGCATCAGCCGAGAACTACTTAGAAAAAATTTTAATATTAATAAACTAAATTAATTAAATAAAATTAATTAAAAAGAAAAAATAAAAGAAAAAAAAACCTCTAAGAAGAAGAAAAACCTCTAAAAAGGTCAGGTGATTTAGATTAGAAGTCTTTATTGGAGAAAGAAGAAGAAGAAGAAGAAGAACTGGAATGTTATGTTATGGAAAAGTCTGATATTGTGAGGGGGAAGAGAGGGCAGAGGTCGGGGCAGGGACAGTTCTCACAGTTATATTATCAAACAGGTGGAGTGCAAAGAAATGTTAGTTTGTAAATTATGTCTCAAGGATGTGATTTTCTGTCACCACTCGAAGAAAAGCAGAGGCAGAGAAGAATTCATTACATATCATTCTATTCAACTCCACGTCATCGTTCATGTTCTTTTTTTTTTGTTGAAAACGTGTTGGGAATGGTTTGAAAAAGTTAACGTTGTTAACACAAACAAATTATTATTTAGGTGATTTTCGCTTCAGTTAAATTAATTAAGATATTATTTAATTGATATATTATTTAAATTTGAAATTTGAAATTGAATAAATATATTATTTAATTAATGTTATTAGTTTATTAAGTTTTAATTTATTGAGATTATATGTAGAGATATACCGAGTACTGAGAAGATAGAAATAGCCTGTTTAAAAATATAATAAATATTATTTTTTAAAATATTTTTAATTTAAAATTTCATGAAGATAATATTTTTTAAAAAATTATTTTTAATATTATAATTTTAAAACATTAAAATAATTTAATTTAAAAAAATAAAACAATCAGTTCAACCTCAAAGTGTTTATCAAGTGGATGCAGGTACGACATGGGTAGCCCAATGTTTCCATAATTGGGCCGCATTCTGAATTGCAATATCTTTATTCTATGATAAGGTCCAAGCCCATTGAGCAATCAAGCATTAAAAGCCTTTTTAGAATTTAGTATTATGATAAAGGGTTACAACTTTTTAATATCTTTTTTTATTTATATTTGTTGTTTAATATAATTTTAGGAGAATGAAAAAGTTTCAAGAAAGTGTAAAACGTTAGCTTCTTGGAAGGGAGGAAGTATACAAAAAATGAGATGGGAAAGTTTTTGGGTTTTATGTATTTCCTTTTCTTATAATTTAAACCAACTTTTTTTTTTTCACTTTATAGACCACAAAGATATATTTAATGTTTTTATAATTATATTTTTAAATATCATTTTGATTTATATTATAAGTTATAATTCATTATTATTCATAACATTTTAAATCATTATAATACTATTTTGGTTTATATTATAAGTTATAATTCATTATATGTTATGATGGAATTTAGGATGTTTTAACATAGATCAATCAAATTGAATTAAAAATTCAATTGTATGAGACTCAAACTTATTTATTTTCTTTACCATTTATATTAAGAACTTCCACTTTATAAATACATAAAAAAATATATATAACATAAAATATGTCAATGAATCTTCTTATTCAAAAGTTTAAGTTTATTAGATTGAGATGATTTTTTGATATGGTATTTAAATCTTATTAATCAAACGGTCACGAGTTTGAATTTTACCATTCTTATTTTATTTGATAAAAAATAAGTATAAAGTAGTATGAACATATACAAGTTTTAAACTGAAAAAATTTTCACTAAAAATAACGTGTTAAATAATAACATAAATATATCTAAAAATTTTATCTAAAAATTTAAATTATAGGTACGGTAAAGGTTTTTTTTTTTTGGTTGCGACAAAATAACTGTAAATTGACACTTGAAAAACACTCCCCCTAACGGAAATATGGATTATGCAATATTTCACTTTGTTGGTCTCGTATTTTCACACAATCAACACAGTATGATGATTTACGAACATGATTCATTTGCCAAGAGAAAGCTCGGAAAATCAAACCAGTTAGAGCATAGATTAGGTGAGTCGTATGGGTAAAATCAACAGAATCCTTTTCAAGAAAGCAACTTTCAAAAAGGAAATTTCCCTTAGGGGTAGCAAAATATATATATATATATATATATATATATATATATATTTGGATTCGAGAAAACCTTACCCCTCGAAAAGCGCACTTTATGGATCCAGGTGAGGGAGTAAAACCCCGGCTGTCCCAGGCTCTTACAAGAGATGCACGTCCTGACTCAAACTCGAGACCTGCTGTACAAATCTTAAATTTTTTGCCATCACGCTACGCCCTTTGGGAGCTATATATATATATATATATATATATATATATATATATATATATATATATATATATATATATATATATATATATATAAGTATTTTTAAAATAAG
>Ga0325403_1005289_pt1 | contig 12150 bp, 8 predicted proteins | sample PopdelMetagenome_19_FD_205665 | JGI IMG/M metagenome (GOLD analysis project Ga0325403, IMG submission 205665) | Populus deltoides microbial communities from Bellville, Georgia, United States - Xylem-PdKOR-R4 | ecosystem: Host-associated > Plants > Phyllosphere > Stem > Wood/Secondary xylem...
AAAAACTACTTATTTAGTTTGAATTTAAAATTAAATTGTGTGAGAATTACTCTAATATGATCCAATTAATTTTGTCAATCTAAAAACAACTCATATTATTGTTAAAAAAAATACAAGGATGAAATTTAAAAAAAATAAAATTGAAATAAAAAATAAGAAAAATAGAAAAAAGAGGACTGGATAAAAAAAAATAAACAGTAAAACTCCTAAAAGCAGACCAGTTCTTTTTAGGAGATTTTATTCGAGAAAGGTAAGACAACAACACAATCGAATTTCTCAAATCTGGATTTAAGTTAAAGGTAGTTGAGATGGATAGGGCTTGGCTAAAAATTGTCTGGAGATGAATCTAAACGCATGTATGCACGCGCTAGTAGTGCAAGTGGGTTAACACTGAGTCAAAGACCACATAAAATTTCAGACAAGGAAGCTCGGTCTAGGAAAACAAACTACAGGGATCAAAATATAAACATAAAATGGAAAAAATTAAATTTAGTCCTGGACTTATATACTCGTTCTCAATTACATCCCAAATCTATAAACATTATCAACTCATACCAAGATTTTTCCTAATCTCTCAATCGCATCCTCCTATCTATTTCTTTTAACGGTACAGGTCTAATTTCATATTTTATGGACGCATTGATTTGAAGAAAAACTGATGAAAAAGTCAATGGACATAATATATTTAAGCTTGACGTGCGTATTTATGTACCAAAACAACGTCAACTTGAAAGAACAACATCAATTTCATATTACATAGTTTTAAATATAAACACAATAAATATTTTTTTATTTACTAATATTTATGAATAAATATAAAGGTATTATTTATGAAAATATTTTGAATAAAAATTTTTATTTTATTAATTTTAATTAGTGAATATTGAATAAATAACTGGAAATATAATTATTTAGAATTTCGTAAGGTAATATCTTATATAATTTTTAAAAAATAAAATACCCAACTCAAAGTAAGTCTCCATCAGTTTTGATTACCAATAGATAAAATATTAATATAAAAATCATTGAATGCTATGCCAAAAACTAAAAATTATTATTACAAGTAAGAGTAAAGGATTTCACATCATAGATATAATTTGATGAAATTCATGTAAAATGAAATGAAGATGGTGTTAGCAATTGTTTTTCAGAGTGTTTTTTCAAAAAAAACATCAAAATAATTTATTTATTTATTTTTGATATTAGCATATTAAAACGATATAAAAACACTAAAAATTAATTTAAAATAAAAAAATTAATCTTTTTATAAAAAAATAGATTTATACTAATTCTCACACACCCCAAAATATATTTTGGCCGTTGAAGAGAAAATGGACTGAAATACAACTTTGATAGAGAGACCTCATTTGAGAATATCTTGAAACGTTTGGAACCAATCTAATTAAATTTAAAGAGCTAGTACCTTCTTGGAAATGAATACATGAGTTTAAGGACTAAATTGAGATTCTGTGTAAAATTGAGTAAATACTAGTCTCTATTTTTCTCTTCCGTGGTTAGATCGCTCTGTTTCTTCCTCTTTTTCCAAATAAATAAATAACATAAACAAACAATTTCCTTCTAATGCGAAAACAAAATAAAAAAAAAACGAATTAAAACAAAATAAGAAACAAAAAAAACAAAGAAAAGACGCGGCTGCTGTATACACCAAAAACCAGAGAGGGGGAGAGAGAAAGTGCTGGGTAATTGATTCTAGCTACAGAGATCGCACCCAAGCGAGAACCCACACCCATTAAATCAATCCAATTTCTTTGTTTTTTTTTTTGTTATTATTGAGATCATTTGTTTAAAACTTTAATAAATAATTAGTTCTCAAGGCAATAAAATTCAAACATCGGTTGGTACCGATTTGAATTTAGTGATCGGGTCCAATTCACTGGAAATCCGTGGTGGGTTTTCGGTTTTGTGAAATGGGTTGGCTTTGTTTTTTTGTTTGGGATTGTAGAGAGATAATTATGAATTCATGGGCTTAAATTATTATTTTATTTTAGTTTTACATTTTGTTGTTGTTGTTGCTGTTTGATGATTTCTCTGGGGAGGAGAGATGGGAGAGAGGACCTAGGGATAGGGTTTGGCAGCGAGAGAGAGATGGAAGATACCGAGCTTGAAGAAGGGGAGGCCTGCTCTTACCATAATATTAACAACAACGATGATGATTATGATGCGAGCATGGACCCTGATATTGCTCTGTCTTACATAGTAAGTTTTTCTCTTCCATATATATATGTGAGAATAATTCAAGTTTGATTTTTTATTTTTTATTTTTATTTTGTGAAGGTTTGGTTTTGTTAGCGATATATATCATCTGTTGACTTTATTTTGTTGCTGTTCTCCGATGCTTCAGATCCAAAACTTGATGTTAAGTCTTAATTCTGGCTGTTTGCAGTGTTAAGTATGGTAATTTTTATCTGATTAATATGTCCTTTCTGGTCTTTGAAAAAACAGTTGCTCTGGGTTTTGATTGTGTTTAGTTAGAGAAATATAGATGAAATTAGTAGGTTTTCATTTAGTGCTAAGGTTTTGTTGGCTTTAGATGTATAGACATGGTGTTTTGGCTTATTTTGATCTACCAAGTGAATGGAGAAATGTTTGTGTTTTGGCCTCTTCATTTTTATGGAGACATGAAACATATGTTGAGCTTGTTCAGTTATTGTAAAGCAGTACTCAGTTATGATTCTGCGACGTGGGATTGTATGGACCCTGCAAATACATGCAAGTGTAAAAAATGAAGCTTTTGGAAACTTTAGCCTGGCATTTGAGTGGCATGAAACCGATCATCTAAATTTTGAATGCTTGAATTTTAGGTTTTCCATATCTGGATTAGAACCACAAGTCAACATTCTTAATTCACTTGTGTTAGGTTCCTGTTACATAATTGCCTCACAAAATTCGTGGCACCTAGGTATACAATGCGAGCTGTATGGACTGTTTTTTATTCCAAAGGTTGCACATCTTTCAATTGTTGGCATTTCCATTAGTACAAAACCTGTCTATATCTGTACTTTCCTTCTTCCCTGATCTGCAACTGCTTTCTTCTATTTATCTCTTTCAAGGATGAAAAACTGCAAGATGTCTTGGGACACTTTCAAAAAGATTTTGAAGGTGGAGTTTCGGCAGAGAACTTGGGTAAGTCAACATACTGCAGAAGTGTGGTTAATATAAGCTAAAACAACTGCATTAATAGAGTCCATATTTTGATATTTATTGTATCTGGATTTTTACTTTTCTACAGGGGCCAAGTTTGGTGGTTATGGTTCATTTTTACCTACCTATCAGCGGTCTCCTGGTTGGTCCCACCCAAGGACCTCACCAAAAATTCAACATCGCAATGCATCTAGATCTCCAAACAATTTGCAACTGGAGGTAGACATATATTTTCATTATCGAGCATATCACTTGTTAATAATTGATTTAAAGAAGGAACTTTTAACTAAATCTTGGTCTACCTTGGAGTTACCATCTTGAACATTTTAATATTTGTTCTTAAAACAGGGTGGCCGCCGGAGCTCTGTATCTTCATCAACTGCATCTCAATCACTAAGACTTGAACCTTCTTCTACAGTGTTGAAAACAACATCCTCCTTGAATGAGTCGGTTAAACAAGAAGCATGTGTGCCATCCACTCATTTTGCTGAGGAACTTGTTCCTAGAGATGAATGTGTAAACAGGAAATCTGCTAGTTTACAGAAGATGCTGAAAGTTCGAATCAAAGTCGGTTCCGATAACTTGTCGACACAGAAAAATGCTGCAATCTACAGTGGTCTTGGGCTTGATGTCTCACCATCTTCGTCAATGGATGACAGCCCCTCTGAAAGTGAAGGGATGTCTCATGATCCTCAAGATGCTCATCTGGAATCTCCTAATTATATTCTTCAGGTAAGTCATCTCCCTGCAAGTTTTAACCTGTCGCGTATAACTCCACTTTGTGTTGGGACTTGGCAGTGATGAGAATGTGTTTCTTTTTATTCTGTGATTGAGCAGATAATGACATCTTTTCCGGTGCATGGAGCTCTGCTGCTATCACCTCTTCCTGATGATCTTCTCCATCTGAAAGAGATGGAAAAATTTATTAAAGACAGTGGATGCTTGTCTGTTCCAAGGTTTGGTCCTGAAAATTCTTGCGTTGTAGTGAATGGGTCTAGCTCTGTAAAGGGTGATGGGACAATGTTTGGAGAGAAGAAAATAAAGTCAATGGCAAGAAATGAACTTTCAGCAGAATCAAAGAGTGATATTAATAAGGATTCTGGGATTGGTGTTGGTGTTGGTGTTATATCGAAGGAGATAGAACTTGACACCTTTGCTTGTGAGGAGCTTGTTTCTAATACCTTAAAGCTTCCACTTTTGTCAAATTCATATTCTGCTGTTGTTGGCACTTCAAAGGGAATGGTTAGGGCATCTAACGTGTCCAAGGGAGTGATGAGTGACAAAGGTTTTTCTGGTCTAACAAAAGATGAATTACCAGTGCCAGTATTCACTCAAGAAAATGGGTCGATCAAGAATTCCAAATCCAAGTCCTCTGGAAAGGTTTGGGAAGATAGAAAAGCTATTAGTCTTGGCAGTGATTCAGTCTCCCCAAGGAAAGACGGCCATCGCAAAGGAGAAAAGCCTCATGAATCAGTCAAAATTGACTCGAATGTTTCAAGGGGGAGGAAGGCTCAAAATCAGGCTCCAACAGAACCTGCCAAGCAGAATGCTGATGAGAAAGCTATATCGTATGAACAGGAAGGTATGAAGTTACCTCATGCCAAGGAGTCCTCTTCTGAGGGGAAAAAAAAACTAAAGGGAAGTCAAAGTCACGGCACTGTAGTTGCTGAGGCGCCGAAAGAGAGTTTGAGGCTTAACTCGTCTTTGGCACCGAAAAATAAGAAGAGCAGTTATGCTGACAATTATACAACTAAAGTAGAGTCAGAAGACTTGAAATTACAAAAGAATTCTGGAAAAGCTGGGGATAGATATAGAGAATTTTTTGGGGACATGGAACCAGAACAAGAAGAATTCGGAATGAGTACGTTGGTAAAGAGTTATGAGGATAGGCTGGAGGACTTTGAAATGGTTGAATTGGGCACACATGGAACTAACAGCACGTCCAAGGAAAGATCAAGCAGTAAGAAAGTGGATAACCTGTTAACATCTGAAGCATTTCCTAAAGCTGCTTCAACTGGTGCTTTGCACAATGGAGACGGGCCCATAACTGATACTGCTCCTGCTGAAGATAATTGGGTCTGTTGTGACAAGTGTCAAACATGGCGGCTTCTTCCACCTCGTACAAATCCTGATGACCTGCCTGAAAAGTGGCTGTGTAGCATGCTTGACTGGCTGTAAGTACCCTTTTATATTTTACACTTGTTACAATGAAATAACCTCTCACGTCAAGTAGTTAGAGATAAAATGTGTTGGTTTAATGCCTTTTCCTTTTCCTCTGATGTTTGATTTTTAAATTATAAATGCCTTAGGCCTGGTATGAACCGGTGTAATTTTAGTGAGGATGAAACAACCCTTGCAACTCGGTCTCTTAAACAAAACACTTCTGGTGGAGATATATCCAAAGAAACTGTGGCTGGTGTTTGGCATCCTGATCAGAGCCACCAAAATTTTGGTTCACATGCTGCGCTTCCTGGTGGAAGAAAAAAGCATGGTTCAAAAGAGTTATCAAATATGATGTATAAAGAAGATGGACCTATTCAGTTGTCAAACCATACAAAGAAAAGCTTACATGCGCCAGTGACAAATAGAGGCTTAAATGATGTGAAACCAGCTCTTGTGGTAAGCGAACCTGATTCTTTGAAACCGAGCAAGTCTAATTTAGCTGCAGAGAAACACAAACATAAGCCGAAAGATAAGCATAGAGGACTGGACAACTTTTCTGACCGAGGTATTGGATTTAAAATAGCTTTTTCTGCCGTAAACTTCCTTTCCTTGAAGCATAAAACTTACTTATTTTCTAAAACAAACACTAGGTGGTGGTTCGAAGCGATCAAAGGGGAAAGGCAAAAGGGACCCTGATCAAGATTGTTTTAGAGCTTCTAAGAAAATCAGAACTGAAGGTTTTCCAGAAGATTGGACGTCTGATCATGGTGGGGCAATTGAAAAGGTGGGTCCTCCTTCAAGCAATGGTTTGGCTATGGCATCATCAGGGAAGAATCCACCCAAATACATTGATTGCACTTCTAAGAACATGAAGCATGATCAGAAGGACTGGGCTCAACTTTCTGCTAAAAATCCAAAGGAGGATGTCCGCGCTTCCTTGGATAATGGGTCTGTGGATATGGGGAACTGTGATGATAGAGATACAAAAAAGAGGAAAGTGAAGGAAAGTCATGATGCTCAACTCTATCGGGATTCCCTTCCAAACACAGGGCATCATCTCCAGGATAGTAATATCATGGCCAAGGAGGAGTTCAGTGAGAATGACTACAGGAAGGTTAAGAAGCCCAGAGTATCCAGGTCCGAAGGGAAGGAGGCTAGTGGAAGTAAAAGCAATGGTAGAACAGACAAAAAAGGTAGTCATAGAAAGAACCAGCAACTACGACATGACCTAGGGAGCACCCTATCTCAGCGGAGCTTGGATGGTGTGGATTCTTTGAAGAGGGATTCTGGATCTTTACATGTGGCAGCTAATTCTAGCTCTTCCAAAGTTTCTGGTTCCCATAAAACCAAATCCAATTTTCCTGATGCAAAAGGCTCGCCTGTAGAATCAGTTTCATCATCACCTATGAGAGTTTCAAAACCAGAAAAACTTGCATCGGCAAGAAAGAATGTCACCAAAAAAGATGCTTCTGTTGATGCTGGTTTCTTTGCCCCAGGTGGCCCAAGAAGACTTTCAGATGGGGAAGATGATGGTGGGAATGATCAATCTGGGACAGCAAGGAAGGCAAAAACTCTAGTGCATATTGTTCCTTCTCCAGATATTGCAGATGGCCACCTCTCAAATGATGTAGATTTTCTAAACCAAAACACTCCTCATCGTAGTAAACCGGCAGCTTTGGATCCATGCCACGACAATGAAAGACGAAATGAAAATCACCATCTTGTGAATGGGTCGCGTCCAAGGAAGTCTGGAAAGGGTTCCTCCTCACGGTCTAAGGACAAGATTAGGAAATTTAATTCTGAGTTCGAAAATGAAGTTAAGGTTTCCAATTCCTTTAATGCAGAAGCACCTTCCTATGAAGTAAGACCGACAAATTGCAAAAACAAGACTGAAGTGAAGTTAGGGATCAAACCTGAGGAAAATGAGGACAGATATGTTGACAAGAAGGACTATCAAGGACAAGTGTTGAGTGATAACAGTAAAAGAGTGAATCAGTTAAATGTCAGGGGACCCAGTGGTTCGGATGTTGAAGTAGGTGCTACTCGCAACCATGATGCAGTCTCTACTCCAAAGCAGAGTGTGCTGATAGATAATGAAAAGGTCTCTGATAGAGGGACGACACAATCATTGCCTTCTTCTGGAGGAGCTCAAAATGAGACACTTGCTGGCAGCCCTCATCCAAATTCTTTATCTCACCAAGGAAACAGCGCCAATATGTTGATTGTTAATGCCTCTGCTGGGGAAAATACTGAAATGAAGGAGTTGAAACAGAGTAGAAAGGTCAATGATCCAAATGGGATTAATCATCATCATCATAGCAGTTGCAGAAATGCCTCATCAAATGGGCATAGGGTCAGGGATCTTGATGGTCCAAGTTCAGTTAAAAGGGATTCCTCCAGTCAGGCTGCTAACAATGCTTTGAAAGAAGCTAAAAATATGAAACACATGGCTGATCGTGTCAAGGTTTTTACTGTTGATCTTTTAAGAATTTGTCTTCTTTTTGATATGCAACCTTTTCCAATGTTGACTACCTTCTGCAGAATGCCGGGTCAAATCTTGAGAGTACAAGGCTTTACTTCGAGGCAGCTCTGAAGTTTCTTCATGGAGCATCTCTGTTGGAAATCTGTAGTGGTGAGAGTGCCAAAAATGGAGAGCCAATGCAAGTTTACAGCAGCACTGCGAAACTGTGCGAGTAAGTCAGAGTATAGGACTTGACGAAGGGACTTCTTTTGTTTCTTTTGGTGGGTGGGGTGGGGTGGGGTGGGGGCTTAAGTGTTTTCAGAACCATGGAATCATGTCTTTTCTGTTTGTTTGTTTAACTGTTTAAACTTGCAACATGGAAACTCTTGTTGTTTAAGTAGTTAGAAATGGCCACATAGATGCTGGAAATGCAGGTGCCATGAATGTGTGTCTTGCTTACTTTCATTATGTTGGGTTTTGATATTCCAGCTTGGATTCAACTATAAACAGCTCTCTGCTAAGGTTAACTTGGCCTTTTGCGTGACATTTCTCTTTCCTTTCTAACTACAGAATTCTCTTTCCACTTAATAATTGGAATGGGAAATTGTTTTTATTTGTTGCATTAGTGTTTTGTATTTGTTCCTTATAGGGTATTGTATGGAAATACTTTCATGACTTGACTGCATAGCATATGTGTCATACTATGCGAACCACAGCTCTTAGCTGTCCCATTTTGGTTGTTAGTCTGTTCTTTGACTTCTCAAACATGTTTTCCAACTTGAATTCAGTTTCCTGGATATATCTCTTCCAGGAGTTTTTGTGACTTTTGTTATTGCATTTTCCGTTGATGATTTCATTTCTGATGGGAAAAAATGAGTTCCTGCTGCTACCTTCCTTTGCTAAACCTCTTGATGTTTTTAGGTTTTGTGCTCACGAATATGAGAAATCCAAAGACATGGCTGCTGCTGCTCTGGCCTACAAATGCATGGAGGTTGCATACATGAGGGCAATTTATTCCTCACATACCACTGCAAACAGAGATCGTCATGAGTTGCAGATGGCTTTACAAATTATTCCTCCAGGTAATTAGAAACAAGCCATGATCTCTACTTTAATCTTACATTAAATTAGAGTTCTTTCTCCTGATATTTATATGTGTGTGTGTGTGTGTGTGTGTGTGTGTGTGTGTGTGTGTGTGTGTGTACATATATATAATTCCTGCTGCTACTTTAATCTTGTGACTATCACACGACAATTAGTCACTGTTTTCCTTGGACTTGTGTTTGGCTTTTCAAAATTTATTAGGTGAACAAACCACCTGGCACTTCATACAAGAGCTTTTAGTTTATCAACTCATAGGCTGGGAAACTGTTCATCTTAAGTATGACAATGATTGGAACCAGACCTCTTGGATTTCTTACACAAGAATAGCATACACTTCTGATAATTTTCGAACATGGTTGCAGTGTTGCCAAAACAATCCTAGTAAATTCATTTTCATTTCTCTAGTGTTCCTGTTGAGTGGGGGTGGGCTGTTAAATATGTTGCCAGAGACACACAGATGGCATTTCTGTGTCACTTGTTCGATGTATCAATATATTCAGCTCTCAGTTTCCACACTAAGTCTCAAAGGAATCATTTGATTCCTAAGAAAGGGTGTCCAAGTTTCATGTCTGCTTAATTTATGCTTTTGCATTGATATATGTTGTCATGTATAAATATTGTATCCTCGGGTGCTTCACCTAAATTTCTATTATTTCATTTGTCATATAAACATTTTGTCACTCTTTGGGCTTTTAGCTTTTCCTAATGCTTAATGTGGCAAATTCGATGGGTGCTTATGAATTGCTTTGATGCAACACTTGTTTCATAATTTATAGGTGAATCACCTTCTTCTTCTGCCTCTGATATTGATAACCTGAACCACACGACAATAGCAGATAAGGTTCCCTTAACCAAAGGCGTAAGCTCTCCTCAAGTAACTGGAAGTCACATTATTGCTGCACGGAATCGTCCCAACTTCGTGCGATTACTCAGATTTGTAAGTATATTCAGATTTTGTGTTAGAAAAAGCTCAACTTGTCGTTTAATTTTCTCATAGAAGAATTCGCTTTAGAACATAACTTTGAGCATTGGAATATAAAGATATCGGCCAAGGAATATGTTTTGATGACAACCTGCAGAAAGTTTGGTTGGGAAAAATGTATATTGATTAGTGTTTCCTTTCCGATACAAGAGCATCCCTTTTATTCTTCTATGCACCATAGGCCATGAAATTGTAACTCGTTGGTGTCAGTGTTTGAGTTAATCAACCCATGAAACTCTGCTTTCATATATTACAGCAGCTGGTGCTCCATTATTTGATTCACAACTTTACATCCATATGAGATGTTTAGGAATGGCAGCGTCATTAAATGTAATTTTGCAGGCACAGGATGTGAATTCTGCAATGGAAGCCTCTAGAAAGTCACACCTTGCTTTCGCGGCAGCTAATGTCAGCTTGGGAGAAGCCCGATGTGGAGAGGGCATTTCTTCCATTAAAACAGCTCTTGATTTTAACTTCCAAGATGTGGAGGGACTACTACGTTTGGTGCGGCTTGCAATTGAAGCTATTAGCCGCTAATGTGTCCGGTTGTGGTGGAGATGATAACAACCTTGGACGAATTTTTGATTGGTTGCTGTATTCTTGGGGTTTGGCCTTTTAGGAAACGAAAGAAGGCACCCTGATCTCTCTGTGCGGTGCTTGATATGTCTTTTGAGGGATCAGTTATCAGCAAGATGCCATCTCGGGGCTCTTTGTACATGTGTATACTACAGGATAATTTTGGACTTTTGAGTATATTCATTTTAATCATACTTCAGCTGCCCTCTGATGCAGACAGTGACCTCACTTGAGCCATTTCAAGAGTGGAACCGAGGACTATCGATTCACGAGACTTCTGCAGAAGAGATAATTTGGAGACTGTAGAAATAAGGAAGTTTTATGGTCCAAAATGGTTGTGCGTTGAGAAATAATGGATAAGGGTAGAGATCCCCGACTATAATTTACGTGGGGTTGTAGAATTCTGAAAACCAGAGGATCCCATTTTTATGGAGATTGTTTTTTATTTTTCCTGGATGGAGTTCTCGTTTTGCCATCGTGTTAATTTGCTATTTACAACTCATTGGAAGACATTTTGAGGAAAAATTGTAATATATGCGCCGCTAACATCATGGTCTCAATTTGACCGTCACAGACCACTCTTTCTTCGGTCGAAGCACTATGTAAAGATGACAGGGCATTCTCAGGTTGGCTACCCTACTCTTTTCCTTCATCTATTTTTTTTATTTCTCCCATTCAATGAGCAGGATTTTGTTTTCCGTTCTTCTCAATCATCAATTTTTATTCTATTTTTTCTTCGTTTTTGCAGGTTACCCTCTTGAGCTTCTGTAATTGCAGTTTGAACCATTTTTTTTCCCTTTTGTTAATAGAGAGATATTAGGTAGAAGTTGGAGAGTTAATGGTGGAAGAATAACTTAACTGTTGCATGAGACGAGGTTATGCCCTGGAAGGTTTGTGGGTTGACAATAGCTGTAAACATTAGTTGGATTGTTCATTGTTCTAGTGTGTGATCACCTCTGACTCTCTCTCTCTCCCTCCCCCTCTCCTTTGTAGCGGCTGTTATGCGTAGATGCATGCATGTTTATGCTGATCTTTGAAATATTGGATATAGTCCCTCACTTTTGTAGAACAGAGTCGAAGCCACGCAGGAAGCAAATGTAGATACATGAATATTTATCATTTTTTAAAAATAAAAATAAAAAACACGTTGGATATTTGACTTAGGCATATACCATAAATTTACCCATCATCTGTGTTAATTGTTCATTTCTATCCTCGTGTTTTTAATTTTTTTAAATAATTTTTTATGTTCTCTGTAAAATTGTTCAATTAATGACTAATTTTTTGTCAAGTTTCAATGTATGCTAACAATATGTAGCGTTATTAGATATTTTCATTTATTATATGACTTATTATTTAGATTTATTTAGTTTTAAACATGTAGAAGTCATCATCTATCTATTTTTAATATATTTTATAAGACAATTTTACTGGATGATAAACAAGCCTATATGAATATAAAAAGGAAGGTCATGTGAAAAATATTTAATAATCTATATGTATAGTTAATATTGAGATTTAAAAGAAGTTAGCTTATTGAAAGAAAAAAAAATCGAAAAGAAGATTTAATTTAACAAACTCAAAGAACATGAGCGTTCATTGATTAAACATACAAGGATAAAAATAAATAATTTACACAGGAATTTTGCGTTCCAAAGAACCAGTGAATAAATTTGTGGCAAGATATTGAATTGGTTTGATC
>Ga0325403_1005291_pt1 | contig 12148 bp, 3 predicted proteins | sample PopdelMetagenome_19_FD_205665 | JGI IMG/M metagenome (GOLD analysis project Ga0325403, IMG submission 205665) | Populus deltoides microbial communities from Bellville, Georgia, United States - Xylem-PdKOR-R4 | ecosystem: Host-associated > Plants > Phyllosphere > Stem > Wood/Secondary xylem...
CCTAATCTTTTCCAAGAGTGATTAGCTCAAAAAAATGTCTTTTAATAGGATTCTAATGGTTATCCAATCAATTTTTTATGTATTATATATTGTTATAATACAACAACAATCCAAGTAGTGTCATTTTCATTTTCTGGGTGCCTGAGAGTATGAAAATAATTATTTTTAAAGTGTTTTTTTATTCAGAAATAGAGATGATTATTTTCGGTTCAGTTTGGTTTTTATAAAAAAAAAGTAATTAAATTGAAATATTTTTTAAAAAAACCAAAACTAGTTCAAATCGATCGGTTTCGGTTCGGTTTGGTTTTTTAGGAAAAAAACCAGTTCAAACCGGTTTGGCTCAGGTTTTCAGTTTGGCTCGGTTTTTCAGTTTGACTCGGTTTTTTTTCGATTTAAGTTCGATTCGGTTTTTTCAGTTTTAGGCTTATAAAACCAAAACCGAACCAAACCGGCCGGTTTTTTTAAAATTTTAATCGGTTTAATCGATTTTTTTTCATGGTTCGGTTTTATCAGTTATTTTTTTCCGGTTTTCTTGGTTTTTCGGTTTTTTTGCTCACCCCTACTCAGAAATAAATCAAAATAATATATATTTTTTAATTTTTTAAAAAAATTATTTTTAATATTAGCATATTAAAACGATTTAAAAACACCAAAAAAAAATTAAATTTTTTATAACAAAAAAAAAACAAACTAGCTTTTGATTGCCGAACACATCATCAATACTATAGTAAATTGCTTTTGAGGCCGTAAATACAATAGTTAACATCACATAATTCTATGATGCTGACTTAAACATTATACATGCAGAGTACATTCATGATTAAAATTGGAACTTAAACGCATATTTAAAGGGTAATTATGTTTCCAATGTAGCTTTAGGATGAATGGATGCATAAGTCATCTACAAACTGTTAAAAGGGATAGGATTAATCCGACGGTGGTGGTGGACCCTCTCCAAATAAGACTCCATTCTCATCCCATTGCATTAATTTCATGCAAGGTGGCTTTTCTCTTATAGTTTGTTTCTTTAGAAGTATTCTTATGGTTATTTTTTAGAATGTTTTTTATTTTAAAATGTATTAAGATAATATTTTTATATTTTTAAAAAATTATTTTTGATATCAGCGGATTAAAATAATTTAAAAACACTAAAAATATATTAATTTAAAGTAAAAATAAAATAAAATAAATTTAAATTTTTTCAAAAATATTTTTGAAATATAAAAACAAACATTTTCTTTATTTGATAGTTTTCTTGGACGACTGAGAAAATTTTTAAAAAATACACTTCAACCCACAAACTCACCAATTCAATAAACATTCTAGTAAAGATCCATATTTAAATTGTTAGCTAATATTCTAATTTTTTTAAAAAAATTAGACAAGCCCACGCGCAACTATTTAACTAACTTGTACTGAAAATTTGATTTTGATGACAATACAGGGTGGTAATTTATAATATCTACAAAAAAATCCTAGTCTGGGGTAAAGTTTATGTCTTAAATCATCAATTAATTTTTTGATTCTAAAAATCTGATTTATTTTCTCTAATCAAAGTGGCTGAAGTCAAAGTGGCTGAAGGCGGGTGGCTAGAGGAGGATATCCGATACCTACAAAAAATCATTTTTAATGAATTTTAAAAATTTTCGGTGATTAAATCAGTGATTTTTTAAGAAAAAATACAATAATTTTATAAAGAGATACTTTAAAAATAAATATATAGTAGAAAATAGAGATTCCACTTGGTTGAGAGATTCATGATTTATTTATAACTCACAAGTTTTTTTATGAAGATGAAATATTAAAATGTAATATTACCCTGATAGTTTTAAAAAGAAAAAATATCTTTAACATATATAATATTAACAAGGAAAAATATTCATGATATATATATTAATATTGTCCGGAATATAATGGCTCCTTAGATGACTTTTAACTAAAATGTACTTATGTCCATAAAACTCGACTTTTTTTCTGGGTTAAGCTTATAAAAAATTGAGTTATTTTCTTAATTAAACCTAAAAAAATAATTTTTAAAAGGTTTTTTTAAAATTCGTTAAATCTAGTTTATCAATAGTAAAGCAATATTGAAGCATCAGATGTGAAAACATCAACTATATCACGGGCAAGAATGAGTGATATTAAACTTCATAGAGAAAATATTTTTATTGTATAATGTAACTTTGTTTTGACTCGAAGAAGTGAAAAACTCATCGCTAATTTCTAATTTATTTTGCCAGCTAAAAAGATTTTCATGGCTGCCATGCATTAATTACTGTTTTGAGTTGAATAATCAAAGCTCATCTACTTTACTTTACGCTTACGCAATTTAATTTTCCGTAACGCCAAAAGCCAAAGCAAAAGCCAAAGCCAAAGATGAAATAAACAGGATAAATAATTGAAAACGTAAGTAGGTGCATCAGCAACAACTCTCCTTCTCCTTTATCTCTTACATGATAAATTATACAAGATGGAAGCATTCTTTAAGGAACACAATTCTTCCTTCCCATTTCTTGTTGAGCCAAAACCTATTAAGAAAACAGGATGAATTAAAGTCTAAAAATTAATTTATCATATAGTTTTGATGAATATTATTCTTTGCTGTTTACGCAATCAAAGCGAGAATAATTGATGCCAACATTAACATCTTAATTAATCAAAATATGTAGCCATACAACAAAGAATAAGAGGGAGGATTATTTAACAAATCATACAATGATCGATCGTCTAGAAGAATGTTCAAGATAAAAGAGTAATCATCTAGTAGGTGGTCTAATAATAAGAGCTTGGGACTGAGATTGCTTTTCTTGTGGTCTCAGATTCGAGTTATATGATTGCTAATATGATGACCATTGAAAATTTATGTAGTCGTTAACTTTAGGATCCATGAAATTAGCCAAGATACGTAGAAGCTGATCCAAACACTCACATTAATAAAATAAATAAATAAATAAAAGAGTCAACCAAGAAGGAATTGTTAAATGCAGGAATTTATTATTAGAATGTCCTTAACAACTCTGTGCTAGCTCTCTCTCTGTGACACACCTGCCTTCAATGCTTCTGCACATGGAGGGGTCTCTCCTTTCCAGCCCTCCCTGAATAATTTAAGTGAATGGCCTGCAGGGGGCTGGCGGAGATCAATTAATATTTAACACTTTCTTTTTTCTGTCTCTTTTTAATTTCAATTCATTTAATTATAATTTTACCTTGTTAGGGTTCAGGGAATTTAGGCTTTGGCTAATTAATGAAAAGTAATTATTTATAAAATACTTAATATATGTATGTCAGGAACTGTCTAGCTAAATTCTGCCGACTGCATTAATTTTTCTTCTTGCTGTGGGGTCAACGGATAAAACGTCGCAAAGAGAAATCTTGAAACGGTGTAGTTTGACTAGCTGTTGGCATATATTGATAGTAGTTTTATTATAAAAAAAACACCATACAATTATGTGTGTGTGTATACTCCTTCAATTACTGTATTGCTATTTAAATAAAACGGGTTCCCAGTATCTTTTCATTTTTTTTTAACAAATATTTTTTGTTCGGAAATATATTAAAATAATATTATTTATTTATTTTTTAAATTTTATTTTTCATATTAATATATTAATTTAAAAACTTTAAAAAAATAATAATTAAATTTTTTTTAAAATCTTTCTCAAACGGACATTTACTCTGAAAGCTTCACTATTAATTAATTATACTGCACAAAGACTAATTTTACCTTAAACTATCATTTTATTAATTTTTGAAAAAATCTTTGTTTTAAATTAATTTTTTGATATTTTTAGATTATTTTGATATGTATATATTAAAAATAAATATAATTTTAATATATTTTTAAATAAAAATTACTTTAAAAAAACAACAGAAAAATCCTTCTCCAGTATCTCTAGACTAATTGTAAAGCGTGGTTATTTTTTTTTTTTTTAATATGGAGCAAATCAATTATAATACTGTTCTTGCTACCATCATTATTATTATTAGATATTTCTATTAAGGAAGATAATGGCAATGTCCATTCTAGCTAGGTAGGTGGTACGTTGAAGCTTTCAAGTTTCCAGTACTGAATTTCATGACCTCTACTTATCCCTTCTTTGCTGCCACCTGCCCAAACAACACCTCAATATAACTGGAATACCTGCCAGCTGTTTTTTTATTTTTTATTTTTTTAATTTGGTTGTTTTTCGATGGTTCCGATTTCTCCATTAAAACAATAAAATAGCTTCCATAAAAACATTTGGCAAATACACTTCCGAAAATACCCACACGCACTCCTGTTGTCCTTTAATTTTTGAATTGGTTATGTTTTTTTTATTTTAAAAGTGTTTTTTAAAAAGTTTGAATTTTTTTTAATTTTTTTTTAAATTAATATTTTTTAGTATTTTTAAATCGTTTTAATGTGTTGGTTTCAAAAATAATTTTTAAAAAATATAAAATATTATTTTAATACATTTTTAAATAAAAAAATACATAAAAAAATAATTATAACTATATTCTCGATCCCAAGAATGCACTCCCAATCCCAAGAATGCCTTGAAATTACGATTTGGACCCTTTAAATTGCCAATAAAAGTTTCTTTTGTTTAAAATAATTTATCATTTATTCCAATTGTAAAGAAAATGACAGTAGGTTAACAAATACCGTGATCTCTGACACAATAATTTAATAATAATTGAGAAATTGTAATATAAAGTTAAGAAGTTGAGGGCTATACCTCAATCACATCTGTTGAGACAAATGTGTACAATCACAATGGCATAAAACTATCAAGGGCTACTGACATATTTCAAGTAAGTTTGTGGAAACTGATAGTAGAGGTTGATCTCTAGTTGTACGACCAGTCAGAGGAAAATCATTCATGCTTCAAGTTTAGACTATGAAATGTACGCGTTTTTACTTTCTTGTGACATAAAGCTGCACTCTATGGGGATTCAGACGACAACTAATTTACGCCACTCTCTGTTTCCAAAATTAAATTTAAAAATATTGGGAATATAAAATAAAAGTTTGAGGATGTTGGTGTTCAGAAATGTGAAATTTTAGTAATGTAGTAATTTTGTACCACGATGTTAATGAAATATCGTGTTTCTGCATCGTTTTATCTAATTTAATATTACAATTTAAAATTATAATATTTTTAAAAAGACTGTTTTAAAAAAACAGTTTGATATTTAATAAAACGATTAGACAATAACCAACATAATTAGACTGTTTTGGTTACTATAAAGTTTTGAGTTTAAATCACTTTGAATGAAAGAATTAATCATGATCTTAAGACTATTATCATACATAATCATTACAACATAATATTTGTTGTTCAACAATTTAACATCTTTAAGTTATTTCAACATTAATATCATTATAAATCCACCAAAATACATGATAAATAATTTTTTTCATTTCTATATATGATCGACATGCCTAAATTACTAGTTAACAACAAACTGCTTCCACTATTGTATGTGATACTACTGTTCACTTCAGTAACAATATTATTGTCACCGTAATGACATAACATAAATATGTTATTAGACATTTTGTATAAAAAATAATTGGATTCTAGTCAATTTAATGTAATTTTAACTAAATTGCATTATTTCAATCCTAATTAGCAAAATTCATAGCAAATTTAATCAAATTCTCAAAATTTAACGTTAAAGCAAACTCAACAAAAAAATAAACAAAATTCATAATACTTTATCAATTGATATTTTCATGCTCAATTGCATTAAATTAAACGCAAATTCATAGCAAATTAGTTTAATTTAAAGAAAATACTAAATTTATCAACTTATCAACAATTCAATGAAACATGTAATTTGTCATAATTCAACCACATTTGTGTTCTATTGCATGAACTTGTGTGCATATTGAACTACATTATTAGCCAGTTTCAATAATATATATATAATTATTAATTTGATAACTTAACCTAAATAAAACACAACACATAATTAATTGAAATAATTAATTCATCATTAATTCAACTTTTTTTTTTATGTATAGCTATATCAAATAAACTCTAATTGAATTATTTTTTACTAATTTATCATTGATTCAACAAATATTAAACTCATCATAAACCCTGAATTCAACCTAAGTAATTATTTGATTTCAACCAAACCAAATACAAATTAATAGCAATATTGTGTATCTTTACCTTGCTTATAAGACTATAAGAATGGATGTGCAATGATGATAATGGTGGTGGCAGCAAAGAAAACAATGAATTTTCAACGCAAAAAACATTAAATAATGCTTAAAGATTAGGAAGAGTTAGATTTTTAGTTGTTTTAAAGGTAAAATCTCAATGATTAATAAGTGTTTTAAAAAAGTTTTAGGGAGATAATGAATTTTTTTTTTGGGAACGAGAGAGGAAACGTTTGTATGTTTTACTAGTATTCAATCAATTTAAATTTTAACTAATATCATACTTATGAAACAACATATCTTAAATTATTACATTTTAAAAATATAATATTTAATAGATGTTACGTTACAAAAATATAACAAAATCAAATTACATCATTTTACTGAATTTTTTTCAAACAGTATTATTCCTCTAACTTGAAAAAAAATAAAAACCAAAATAATGATGAAGGAGTTTTCGAGGTGGAAGAATTTTCCTCCAAAAACTTAAGGTGATCATCTTGTCACGAGTTCACATCGAAGTCCAAACTCTATCCACATTGCAGCCCTAAAAATCTAGCTAGGTATGATAGCATCAAAGTTTCACAGGTGTCTTTTCTTTGTAGACAAATGTGTACAATGGCATCAAAGGTCCTGTCAAACAGATTTAGGACAGCTTCAGAGTTCAGACAATATGGCCCTATTTAAGTAACCATATTACCATAGCCTTTTACAGGGTTAAACATGGCTTCCCTTCTACTACTTGGGTATTATTTAATTAAGTTACAAGCTCATGAAAATAATATTCACATGCATATATATGCTTAATTTGCAGAAGATTGTTTTCTACTTTGTTTCTTGAATATATACAATACGGAAGATTTGGACTAGATTTTACAGATGAAGAAAGAAAGGGAGAGTGAGAGAGAGATAGACATATAGATTACTTGGTCATCAACTACAATTTCCTTCGGACAGCTTGATAATTAATAGTTCTGCTGCAAGGAGGACACGAAACATAGAGAGAGATATTATATGAGTTTAACCCAGATAGTTAACTAACATGGACAAAGGAACCAAGCACAACCCTCTCTTCTTCAAATCTATGCAGTCATTCTTCCCACTACTGAAGATTATTTCACATCTTTCACTTGTTTCCAGCCCTTCTGCATATTGCTCTAAACCACTGCCTTCTTTATTACCCTACAAAATCACAAAAGTCAATTATTTAGACTTCACCCATGTTATATAACTACTGATCATCATACCAAACTAATTTTATTCCATGAAAACTTTAAAAGAAGAGAAGATTTTGTGGGAAATCGAGAGAATCAGTAGTTTACCAGAGAACTGTTAAAATATTGATCATTTGTTATCGTGGGATTCTCTAATATCGGTCTCAAATCTCTAACCTGTTGATAAAATACTGGAATGGTTAAAATAAAAAGTTCATTTCAGATCTTTTTCTTGGAGAGAGAGAGAGAGAGAGAGAGAGCCTTTAACATAACCTTGGGGCTATTAACAGGAGAACTAGCAGTATCCTCCAAGGAATCATCAAGAGAAATTTCCTTGGCTCTTGTTTTCTTGAAAGTTAACTCTTTCGGCAAACCCCCATTGATGGAAGAGCAGGCAACAGCATGAGCTGATTTCCATGGAGGAAAAGAAGCAGCATCAGAAACCATTGAGGAGCTATCAAAAGTACTAGAGCATAAACTATGATCTTCTTCTTTATGGTTAGAGGAATCTTCAAAATAAGATGTCCACCCACTCTCCTCAGCTGGAGAGACCGAAACAGCTTTATTCATTGATGAATGATTAATAGAGAAGTCTTCCATATATCAGAATCTATTTAACAAACAAACAGAGAGTAAAATCGAAGAAGAGAAAATCGACCAAGATGGTAGGTAGCAAGTGGTAGTAATATGCTATGGTGCCTGCAGGACTTGAGAAGAAAGAGAGAGGGATTTTATAATAGAAAAGGAGATGATGATTAAGGAATGCTTGAAAAGGGAACCCACATTGTCGAATCTTGGTTTGCCATGTGGGTCCTAGGGAGTTGAGGAAGTTAAACCTAGCAGTTGCAACAGAAAAACAAGGCTCACGAACAAAGAAGAAAAAGACTTGAGACTTGAGACTTGAGCGAGAGAGAGAGAGAGAAGAACGTGCAGGAGGAGAAAAAAAAGAAAATGATAGAGGGAGAAGGGTTGACCTTTGTGGTTAAAATTGGATTTGCAACACATCATTGGTAGCCACTTTCTTTATCATGACTTACCTTTCAACCATATACAATTAATGTCTCAATGAGTCAATTCAAAAAAACAAAAAATAACAAAAACAAACAAGAGCAAAGAGAGAAAGAGTGCGTGGACTACAGCAATGAATTGGTGAAAGACTCAACCTGCTAAGCTCCTTCAGCTATATATGGCCAGCCTATTCTTAAGTTAGGTTTGGGACTGACGACAAAAAAACAAAAAACAAAAGGAACGGTGTGCATCCCAAGTTGCCACGGGCTTTCTCGGAGAGTACTAGTCAATCTCTACCGATCTTCCTTTATTCAATAATAAAATTATTAATATAATATTAACATTAATCCATCAAATAAAACTAGGGAAGATTTTGAACAATTGATGAATATAGTCAGCTTTAAAGTTTTTTAAAGTTTTATAGGCATTTAAGAGTTAATTATGGTGTTATATATATATATATATATATATATATATATATATATACACACACTTCACTAAAATTCTATTAAAATTACTAAGATCTTCTAGATTGATAAGGTTCATGTTTCATTCTTTTCAGGATTTTAATGGTTTGAAGTCATGCGTAATAATTCCTACTTTTAAAGGACAAGTGATTCTCTGTTTTGCAATTAGTTATGCACCACGATTCTAGGATTGTAAAGTCATGGGTTGTTATTTCCTTTTCTGTTTTGATGAAAGGCTATTTAATAGTCATGTTGGTTCTTTAACAATAAGATAATTCTTCCTGCATATGTGAGTTATAGTGCTTTTATTTCTGCAAAGTTCTTTGTCAACTGTACTTGGTTCTAATATTTGGTATTAAAGCATTATCACGTGGCTTGATCAACAACATAGACATCAACGTGAAAGAATAACATGACAAGCAAGAGCAACTTTGTGTAGCCTGCTATCCCACGATTTGATGGACACTATGATCACTAGAGTATGCTTATGGAGAGTTTTTTGCGTTTCAAGAAGTATTGGAGTTTGGTGGAAACTAGGATCACTGCAGCAGCGAAAGGGATCAATCTCACTAGGGGGGATAGATGAAGGTGATTGAGGATCAAAAGTTGAAGGACTTGAAGCCTAAAAATTATTTATTCCAAGCCATTGATCGATCTATTTTAGAGATGATATTGAAAAAGGACACAACAAAAGATATTTAGGACTCTTTAAAGCAGAAGTACTAAGGGACAACACGAGTTAAATGTGCTCAACTCCAAGCTCTTCGCAATGAGTTTGAAGTGTTGCACATGAAAACTGGGGAATCAGTAAATGACTACTTTGAAAGAATTCTTACCACAACTAATAAGATGAGAATTCACGGTGAAAGAATAAAGGATGTGGCAATCATCAAGATGATCTTGAGATCCATGACTCTAAAGTATGACTATGTTGTATGCTCGATCAAGGAATCAGATGATTTGGATGCTTTATCCATAGATAAGCTTTAAAGTAGTTTGTTGGTGCATGAACAACAAATCAATTGTCACATTATGGATGAACAAGCCCTTCAGATCATTTATGAACCTCAACTAAGAGGAAGAGGTGATGGTAGAGGTTCTTATCGAGGTTGAGGAAGAGGTAGGGGCAGGTTTAGGTTTGATAAAACTACTCTAGAGTGTTATAACTGTCATGAGTTAGGTCATTTTTAAAGGGAATGTCCCAAAAAAACAAGAGATACAAGAGTCAACTTTGTTGAGACTAGTGAAGAGATGCTTTTAATGGCGTATGTGGATGGCAACAAGGCTGGAAGAGATCACTTGTGGTTTCTTGATTCTAGGTGTAGTAACCATATATGTGGGAAAAAGAGAATTATTTTCACAATTTGATAACAATTTCAGAGAAAAAATGAAGCTGGGTAATAATACAAGTCTCACTATACAAGGGAAAGGCAATGTTCAAATAAAGATAAATGAGATCATATAGGTGATTACTGATGTTTTCTTTGTGCTAGAGTTGAAGAACAATTTACTAAGCAATGGTCAATTATAAGAGAAGGGTCTTGCAGTGCTCATGTAACACAGAAAGTGCAAGATTTATCATTATGAAAAAGGTTTAATCATGGAAACCGAGATGGCATATAACAGAATGTTTGTTGTGCTTGGTCGTTATCCACCAAAAATGGAAAATTGCTTCTCCTCTATAACCATAGATCAAACTCAACTCTGGCATTGCCGCTATGGTCATCTTAGTTAGAATGGTCTTAAAGTGATCCAACAAAAAAATATGATGGATGGATTGCCTCAGTTGAAGGCTCTTTTGAAGATCTGCGAAGATTGCTTGACATGAAAACAATATCGTTATCCTTTTCCAAAGGAAAGCACATAGAGGGCATTTAGAGTTATTCGGCTAGTTTATATAGACATATGTGGGCCAATAAACCCAATCTTGAACAACAAAAAAGTATCTCATTACCTTTATTGATGACTTTAGCAGAAAAACTTTGGTTTATTTCTTGGTTGAAAAATCAGAAGCAATTGCTATTTTTAAATCCTACAAAGCTAGAGTTAAGAAAGAAACCGGTGTATTCATAAAGAGTCCTTGAACTAATCATGAGGGAGAGTTTACATCACAAGAGATCACTCACTTCTGTGATAAGAATGACATTCAAATGCAATTAACAGCTACCCAAATAGCTGGGACAGGTCTACCTCGCCTTAGCTTTCTTCTGCAGGACGTGAATTAATTCACGTCCTGTATGTATTAGAAGAAATGGAGTGCAAAAGAGAGGAAAAGAAGCTTACCTAGGCTGGGTGAGGGCATTGTTGGCTAGTGGGATTGTTGGGCTTGCAGGTGGCCCAGCCCTATCCAACCAGGCTAAACTTGGACCTCGGGCTGGGTCCAGCCCAAATAAATAATAATAATAATAATAATTTTTTTAAAATTTTTCAAAAGATCATGTTTAAAATTATGCGTGGGTTTGTCATGTTTTTTAAAATAATTTTTTATAATGTCTGGTCGTAGACTTACATTATAAGATGCAGATTCGATATTAAAACTTCTGATTTTTTTTTCTCAAAAAAATCTGAAAAATCTTTATTTAAAAAAAACCAAAAAAAGATATTTAATTTTCATACACATGATCAAATCCTAAAGATTTTTCATGCATATTTTCTAAAAATATAAAACTATATTTTTGTAATATTTTTAAAATATAAAATAGATATTAGAAAATAAATTTTCCCAAACCCCTTCGTAATTTGATGCGATTGATTTGCGATTAAAAAAGTACAGGGCATCGGGCATGCATCACGAGTTAATTTGTTGCATACCACATCTTGCATCTGCGGTAATAGAAAGAAAATTAAAGGTTTGTACGATATTGAAGTTGTCTAATAGGCCCTCGAAAGCCTGAAGTTTGTCTCGAGCCAGGCTTAGGCTGAGGATTGGGCCCTTAAAAGGGCTCAAGGCCTTTTTGAGAGTAGCACACTTCCCATATTGAGCCCACCTCCATCACCAGGATTTTACTCATTTGACGGACCTCCATTCTATCACAATTATCTGTCTTAATTTTACGTCTTCTGTTTTAAATATACTATCTGAACTAATTTTTACCTTTTAATTACTTTTTCACGTGAAATTAGTTTTCATGTTTAGGTATTTATTAATTGTTATGCAATCTCATTATTTAAATTTAATCAAGAAATTTTTTAATGTCTAAATAATTTTAATTTGTTTGAATAAAAATTCGGTTCCAATACAAATCTTTGTTCCCCATTTTTGCACCGCGGTGAAAAATCCTGCACTCGAAGCATTATTCATCCAT
>Ga0325403_1005294_pt1 | contig 12144 bp, 14 predicted proteins | sample PopdelMetagenome_19_FD_205665 | JGI IMG/M metagenome (GOLD analysis project Ga0325403, IMG submission 205665) | Populus deltoides microbial communities from Bellville, Georgia, United States - Xylem-PdKOR-R4 | ecosystem: Host-associated > Plants > Phyllosphere > Stem > Wood/Secondary xylem...
TAATAAATTACCTGTTCAAATTAACAACATTGTATTTGATCAGGTTGATAAATTTTATAATTGAATTAAGCAATCCAATAATTTTCGTCACTAATTAATTTGTCTCTGTATTATTTTCATTTCCATATATTAAATAGTCATGCCCTTTTCACCTGATAGAATAAAATGATCACCTGAAGTCACAGACCAACCATGAACTCCATCCATAGCCGAAAACATTTTCTAATCCTTGTTATCATCTATGCACACCTCGTAACCTTTCTGATGCAGTTCCATAAATGCAATGTTGGTTGCAAAAAGCGAGTATGAAAGCAAATGAGGAGGAATTGTTGAAGCTGACAGGATTAAGAAATGTCTGGATTTAGCTTTGCTAAAGGGAGACAGAATGCCCTCAAATGTAAGGATTTTAGCAAGAGAGGCTGTGAACTGAGGCGGCTTTCCGGTCAAGATTTTGTTGTTTTCAGCAGAGATCAGAATATAATATAAACCCGTATAACGGGTTGCGATGTCTCTAATCCCGTTGCTAGCTTCAGGTCAAGTTAAACAAAGGACAATCTTACATCGGCAGCGAAGCAGCTCAATGGCTGATAGAAGAGAAAAGTTATGCTGATAGGTATCAACTCTGAATGCTTCCAATAAATGGGAAGATAGCACTGGACACAGTAAAAACTGAAAAAAGGAAGTTCCCCTCGCTGTCTGAGCTGGTTTTTCCAGTTGATGGGTTTCAGCTGGTTTTTGTCAGCGCATCTTATGCCTTGTGTTTCAAGGGCTTGTGCTGTATCTGTAAGTAGCAGGCATTTTAGCAGTTCTTGTAATCTGCCTGAAGGCGAGGAGGAGACACTACCAAAATTTCCAGTCTTGAAAGTTGCAACTTCAACATTAAAATAATCTCTCATGGATGGCAGCTTGTATGATCATATTATATTATGATAGTGACCAATTACCCCACTTTCTTAATCATTAGAATTACTTAATGCTTTTAGTGAACCAGATGACCTCCACGCTATTTTTCTCTCTCAATTTTTTATGGCCCAGGTAGAATAAATTAGTTTTGAAATTATAACAAAACTATCAAATTAAAAGAAAAATGATTGAGATGTCATACACTATGAGAAATCAAGGTTGATTCTAAATTCTTGGTAGTTTTTATTTTAGTAAAAAAAAAAAATTATTTTATTTATTTTTAAGTCTCTAAATGAGAGAGAACGGATAGCTGAAAAATAACGGTAAAAAAAAATAATTAATTGTTTTATTCCGGCAATTAAAATAGTCAAGTTTGGTGTCAAAATGACTATTCGACAAGAGGAGTTTGTGGTGCTGGTTTTAGCATTCGTCTTGCTAGAGAAAAATAGATAAGAGTTTGGGAAAATTGGTGATTTCAGGTTGATTTCTAATATTGTTTTTGTTATTTTAAGGGAAAAGTGGGTTTAGTAAGGTTTGTAGCGTGTTTTTTAAGTGTTTTCATATAAAAAATTGGTTGAAAATATAATTTTTGGTCTAAAATATACAATTTGATTTTTTATCTAATTCCCGACCACTTTGATTACCAAGAACTAGACAAATAAATGACAAGCGACACATCATTTATCTTTTTCATTTAAAAAATCAAAGGCAATCCAAATATAGGCCTGACATTTAGGCCAACACATGTTTCTAGTGGACTAGAAATTTATTTTTTTATTTTCTTACATTAAAATAAATTTAATATTTTAATTCATTTACTTTTTAAATTTTGACATAGTTCTTAAATAATATTATAAATTTTAATTTTAATAAATTTTTTTCAATTATTATGTATCTAATAATAATAATAATAATAAACTTTTTTTCTTCTTCTAATAAACAGAATAAGAGGTGATGAACTTATCGTTTAACTATTCTCTAATAAAAAACAAAAACGTAAAGGGGTGAGAAAATTATCCAAAATATCTATAAAAATTGATCTAAAATTAAAAAAATTGAACAATTTTTCTAATTTGTTGGATAATTTGGGTAGAAAATAATAATAAAAAAATTGAAGTTTTTCAGACAAACTGAACCAAAAAGTAACACAAACAATAAAAAAAAAACTTATTATAAAATAAAGGCCCATTATATCAAAATCTATAAAAAATAACTCAACTAAATGCTCATTAATTTAAATTTATATGATTTTAACAAATGTAAAACCAATCCGAACAATCAGTTTAGTTCTTTTATTTGATTTGATCTGGTTCACATTTTTTAAAAAAGAAAAAAAAAATCCACTCAGTTAGAATATTTTTTTATCAAAACCGAACATGTTCATCCATGCATAACTGTGTTAGATCACATGGTGAACTGGGACTCCAAAATCATGTTGACTCCAAGAATAGAATAGTGGATAAAGGCAGACAAAATTGAAGGGGCTGCAAATGTGAGTGCCATTCCCCATTCTTTGACCACAGCTACCAAAAAAAAAAGAAAAAAAAAGATCAGCACCATAACAACAGATCAAGTTTGAATTAAATAGATCCTAAACCGCAGATAAATCCAAGATCTTCCTTCGCTGTACAATCCACTGGAACAGCTGAAGTTTTCACACCCTTCTTGATAAAACCACCTTTACTGCGACCGAAGCAAGTAGTTTTCTGCAGCTGCTGGTGAGATAACATGGCTGCCAAGGCAGAGTTGATATCAAATTCAGTCCAAGAAATGGCTCTCAACGGGGAACAACCACCAGTGAAGTATTTCTGTAAAGGAAATGATGTTGGAGTCCTTGATGCTTCTGTTCCGTTAATCGATATTCCAGTTGTTGATCTTGGTCTCCTTACATCTCCATCAACCAGTGCACAAGAACTCGAGAAATTTCACTTAGCTGTCAGCTCATGGGGCTGCTTTCAGGTCCTTTCTTTTCTGAACTCACTCTTTATACAATGTCTATTTCAATATGATTTCAGCATCAGAAGGATAGTTGGAGTGTGAATAAGGAGTCACATAAGATAGCACAAGATTTGTAGGATATAATCGATACTGGTCAACTGGATTGATGAAGTGATATTATTCTCTAATTTACGTTATCTGGATTGAGTATTTTAGCCAAGCAAGTTTAGGTCTATCTGCGTTTCAGGTTTTTATCTGATAACAAGATTTAACAAAAAACTGGATAGTTATGAAGACAACCCGGATTTTATATATTTTCTTCCATCTAAATTACATGCTTCATTGTGTAAATAAAATCGAACATGTAGAACTGGCTTGCTCTTACAGTCTTGCTTCATAATCAGAATTGATTAATTTCAATGTTTCAGGTAGTAAATCATGGGATGACAAGTTCCTTTTTAGACAAAATTCGTGATGTAAGCAAACGATTCTTCGCATTGTCGATGGAAGATAAGCAGAAATACTCCAGAGAAGCTGACAGCATTGAAGGGTATGGAAATGACATGATTCTTTCAGACCACCAAACGATTGACTGGTCTGATCGATTGTTTCTTACTATTAGCCCAGAAGACCAGAGAAAGATCAAATTTTGGCCCGAAAATCCTAAAGATTTTAGGTAATTGAATCACACTACTACCAAATTATTCACTGGATTTTCAGTGTTAAAAGAAAAATTGACATATCTACTGAGTTTCAGTACAATGAAGTTGGTAAAACTTACAGTTGATAATGAGGCAATTTCCATCCAATGCATGGTTAAGACTTTGAGAGAAGTACAAGCTAACTTTGTTCCTAACCATTGCTGCAGGGAAACCCTAAGTGAATACACCATGAAGTTACAAGAGATAAATGAAATTCTCCTTAGAGCCATGGCAATGTCATTGAATTTGGAGGAAAGCAGCTTTATAGACTAGTATGGAGAACGACCACTTGTGGCTGCAAGGTTTAACTTCTATCCTCCATGTCCAAGGCCTGATCGAATTCTTGGCGTTAAGCCACATGCAGATGCGTCGGCATTTACCTTCCTCTTGCAGGACAAAGAAGTGGAAGGTCTGCAATTCCTGAAAGACAACCAGTGGTTTAGAGTTCCCATCATTCCACATGCTCTTCTAATCAATGTCGGAGATCAAGTAGAGGTAAATTCTATTACTTTTAAGTGCTTATTTTTCTTGTTAGCAGGAGCGAATGGCATTGCACTGTAAACTCTCTCCCCAAATTCAGCTTTAATTATTCATATTTCACTTCACAAGATATAGGCAACAAATCTCCATTACAGAATAGGTTTAGCTTGTGCTTAAAATATTTCAAGCAATTGAACCTATAATATAAGTTCACAATTGACAGGCTTACATAGCTGGTAAGCAATGATACACACAGATAATGAGCAATGGAATATTCAAGAGCCCTGTACACAGGGTGGTGACAAACACAGAAAAGGAGAGGAAAACTCTGGCTGTGTTCTGCATTCCCGACTCAGATAAAGAGATCAAACCCGCAGATGGGCTTATCAGTGAAACGAGGCCAAGTTTATACAAGAAGGTGAAAGATTATGTTAGTATCTACTTTCAACACTACCAGCAAGGGAAGAGGCCGATAGAAGCAGTGAAGATTTAATTTTTTTTCATATGTAATAACAGAACCTTTGTGGTGTAACAATAGACATGAGAAAAACCATAGCAATCCGTGACTATTTGTGGTGCCGAGGTGCTTGTTACCTTACCTGGATTATCAGATAAAGATTGGCAAGCAATGTTTCTGCTTCTTGTTGGAACATAATCGAGATTCATTCTATAGAATAACAAGAACTTGTAACCTGGCCATTAAGTAGCCAGAAAGAGGGAAATGGAAAGCAGATAGAGAAAAACACAAGCATGCATTATTGAATTGAAGAAAAAACATACAGCTTCAAAAAATACCGTAAGAATAAAGCTACCTGTGATGTAAAATACCTACCTGTTAGAGATTTATACACTTTCTTTTGGGATCACAACAGTGGCACTTCACTTCATGTGGTCTTATCAACACACGAAAACTCCCACATGCGTATCTCCCCGAGAGAGATGATGGCTGCAAGTCTGAAAAGAAGTTTTCTGGGATTAATTAGTAAATTAATATTTCGAGAAAGATAATGAGACAAACATGAAATCATCCTTACAGCCACTTCTTTCCATGCAAGAAACAGCAGGTAAAACCAAGAAAGTGCCAGAGACAGCCAATGTACTTTCCAGCTTTACTGCTCAAGTTGATGCACAATGTAACTGTCTCAGAGACCTCCAACTCCTCAAAAGTTCGGTCGACACATCATTCACCACAAACACTCATGTTTTAATTTAGCTGATCATTACCTCTAAATCGGAACTGCAGAAAACTCCACGGTATTTCTATTCAGAGTGAGTTTAGTCCGAATTCTCTTTCTTCGGTGTCCTGCTCAATTTAAAAGGAAACTATAAATATCATCTGGGAAGCTATCAAGATCAAACGTGATCTCAGTGTCTGCAAAAGCATGGCTGATAATCTTTTTCCTGCCAAAATAGACTCAAAATCAAAATCTGTCCACGAAATGGTCATGAACATTGAAGGACTGCCCGAAAGATATTTCTATGAAGATGGTGTTAATGGAGTCCTAGACAGTTCTCTTCCTGTGTTGGCGATTCCGATTATTGATATAGGTCGCTTCGCATCTCCAACAACCAGCAGAGCAGAAGTTCCAAACTCCAATCAGCTCTCAGTTCATGTGGCTGCATTATTGTTTGGTTTTCAATTAATATTCATTGAATCCAATTTCTTTGTTGTGATCATGCTCATATACTAGTTCTTGACTTCCAATATTTGGTCAACACACAATGTTCCATAAATTTTACTCAAGAACTGGTTGGTTTGTTGCAGTCAATAAATCATGGAATCACAAGTTCATTCTTGGATAAAGTACGCTCAGTTACAAAGCAGTTCTTTGCACTTCCAATGGAAGAGAAGAAAAGTACTCCAGAGAAGTTGAAAGCACAGAAGGTTATGGGAATGACATGGTTCTTTCAGAAGATCAAATACTTGATTGGAAAGACCGATTATATCTTAAAGTAACCCCAGAAGATCAGCGACAGTTCAGGCCCCAAAAGATTTTATGAGCTAAACCTCGAGCTAGCAGAGACATTTTGCAATAATATACCACAAAGTTAAAGCTGATAGTTGAAGTTGTTCTCAAAGCGATGGCAAGGTCATTGAATTTGGAAGATAGGTGCTTTCTGGACAAGTATGGAGAATGGGAAACAATGCTTGCAAGATTCAATTTCTTTCCTCCCTGTCCAATGCCTAATCAAGCTCATGGCCTGAAACCACATGCAGATGTATCAGCAATCACCATTGTCCTGCAAGACAAAGAAGATGAAGGTCTTCAATTCCTCAAAGATGATCAATGGTTTAGAGTTCGTGTTCTTCCACCTGCTCTTCTTATCAATGTTGATGATCAAGCAGAGGTAAATTACTAATGATTTTGTCTCATCACCAGCCTTAAATTTCTTAAGGGAATAAAATGGATAATAAATTCTATCTTTAGAAAACAGTTTAGACTATAGACTATCTGCTACTAGCAATTCATGCCTTAAATCTGAAGTAGGAAGTTCATTCAGAATTAACTATAACTGGTTATGTATGACATATACAGGTAATCAGCAATGGCTTGTTCAAGAATCCAGTTCACAGAGTGGTGACGCACTCAGAAAGGGACAGGACTTTTGTGGCTATGTTCTGTAATCCAGACCCAGACAACGACACTGAACCTTTGGCTAGTCAATGAGACGAGGCCAAGACTGTACATGAAGGTGAAAGATTATGAAGGCAAGTACTTACAGTACTATCAGAAAGAGAAGAGACCGAGAGAGCCGTGAAATTTTAATTTAAACTTTGGTCGTCGCGCAGGTTGGATAAAAAATATTTTAACAAAAAAATAAATATGCAGACATTTTTACGCATGTTTTCATATAAAAAATATTATTGTTTAACCAAATAAAAACTAAATGATATTTAACCAAAAATTAAAATAAAAAATTATAAGATAAATGTGGCTATAAATATATTATCTTAAAACACGAGCTATAAACTCAGAACTATTCAAAAATAAATAAATGAGGCCTTTTCCAAAATGATACAATGTGCAGGGAATCCTGCTGTAAGCATAAAATATGTTGCCTAGATCATGGCCCGCCCAAAAAACGTAAACAAATATGAGACAGACGAGAAAATCGAACTAATGATTCCACCCAGGCATAGAATCATACATAAAATAAACACGCTGCGTGCCAACCTGAGTCAAGGCCTGCTGTATTGCTCAAACCTACGCAAACCTCAGCGCCTCAATATTCCATTGGACACATCTCTCGCCATACAGACTCAAGGCTAGTACATGCTTGAAAATTGTTGAAAAGAGGAGCACAAAGCTGGTAAAGTGAAGTTTACCAGTCGACCAGCCAGAAAATATGACAAATAGCCAGAGAATTTTTCTGGCTCTTTTTATTCATGTAAACATCAAAAGGAACTGGAAACAAAATCTGTCAGAGGAGCTCCTCTGACGAACAAAAATGGAGCTCCATAACAATTACTCGAAAAAAATGATACAACAAACTCACCTACCTGAGAATGGAAAAAGATACAACAAATAACCTACAAGTTGCAGGAGAATGAACTTAACGAACTTCATATTGAGCAATGGCTTGTGTAAAAACCCTTTTCTTAACACCAGAGAAAGAGAATCAGTTTGATACTAAACTGGATCGAGCCCGGGATCATCTCACATCCTTGAACTTCTGCTAGTCCTTGAGATACTGTCACACTGGATCAATTTTATTCCCTGTCTACATCACACGTCATGGAACCATCTTCATATACGCCTCATCTCACCATCACTCATTGCCTCCAGCAAGTTGCAAAAATATTTTCAGCTCGTGGCTAAAATACAATGTTTCGAGGATGACTTTCTCTACTGCTGATTCTGTTTAGCTGGAATTACCAACTTACCCAGCAGCACAAAACTCCTATGACAGAGATAACACATTATTAATAATTACGCTTGCAAACATCTAGAGAAGAAACATGAGGAGAAATTGAACGATATGATTGAACTATGATGAGACAGTATGACAGTGTTACACATTTCCGAATTGTCTTTATAAATTATTCAACATGACACTCAAAAACAAGAGAGAGCCACTGATGGAGGACCTATATTTTATTAATCAATATTTAACAACCAACTTTCACAAGAGAAATCTGAGAGATTGTTGAGAATACAAGGTACTCAACGATACATTGTACAACAGGGTGCGGTGCTGATATCGCCACTCAACAGTGTATTTCATCACTCCCACAAAGCTTATAAGAGCACTGCTAGGGGAGTGGAATTAAACTGGGGGAGTGGAAACATCGTTTCCCTGAACAATGATTGACAAATTTGTTTAAAATCAACATAACATGGCAACAACGACCTGATATAATAAGAAAGACCTGTCAAAGATTTTACTAAAAATAATATTGATGTTCAAGGTTTTAGACATAAAAAAACTAGAACAACTATCAAGGGCGTTTTCCCTTTTAACAGAATGGTTCTTCTGTCATTAATAGCTCTACTTCTAGGATTTCAAGTTTGATATTTCTTGAGGGCAATAATATAGATGCAGCATCAGTTAAAGATGGTGCGAAAGAGGAATTAAACTTCGAAATGATAAGCAATGAAATGCCTTAGCTACTTACCAATAATGCAAAAGTACATAGATGTTAATTATTTTCAACATTAAGAGTCTCCAAAGAAGACGACACCAGTGCAGCACTATTTTGAGAGAATTTTGCATCCGAAGGTTCCTCACTCAAGTCTTGAGAGTTGTCTGAACTCCCAAACAATTGCTTCCTGAGAACTCCATGCAACCGTCCAAACAGCTGATCCTTCAATGATTCAAAAGCCAAATCCAACCTCTCTAACTGCTCCATTGCATTTACATTGAACATGAACAAACCATAGTACAGATCAAAGCTATCCCCAGCTGTATTTTCCACCAAATTCAACAAAGTTTCATAGCCTTTAGTGTTAACTGGAGTTGACTCCATTCCTAACTTTTCCAAAACCCGTCCCATGGTGTGTGTAATGAACTGTGATCCCGCGGCATACCAATCATGCTCTGCACAAGACATCTCCACCATTCTGCATCCTTCTCGAGCGAAAATATCAAGAAACCTATCGCATCGTGATACTCTTGAACCTTCACTTCCAATCCTGACCTTCTCAAAAACAAACGCCAGCCGGTTCCACCCATTTTTACCACTTTCAGGTCCAAACATAGGATGAGTACAGAGAATATCAAAATGCGATGGTAAATGTTGAAGAAACAGATTCCTTGGAAACTCTTTCACTGAAAGTACATCAACAAAAAGAGTACTTCTCTTCAGTCTCTGAAATGGTAATGACTTGAGAACCTGTTCTGTCGAGAGAATAGAAGTACAAAGAACAATCACTTCTGGATGCTCTTCACAGAGGTCATCTGCATTAGAGAAATAAGAGACCCCAAGCTTTTGAGCCGCATCAGAGTAGTTCGCTCGAGAATAGGCTAAAACTGAGTGACCCTGTTGAACAAAGGTTTTTGCAAGGAACTGACCAAAGTTTCCAAATCCAACAACAGCAATCTTGAGCTTGGAGCTGTCATCAGAGCAGCTTGAGTTCTCTGCCTCGTACTTGTATGTCTGGGCAGAGCCCTGAAATCTGACAGGTTCAGATAAAATTATGTTAATGATCATTCATTTGGTTTCAGCAGTCAAAACTATCCCAGAGAGTGCAATTTCCCATCCCTACCCTAACACCAACCACCAACTGAGGACTTCTTGCTCCCTTTTTTTTCTTTTTCCCCCCCTGGTAAGTTGTGAAAACTACCCTATCATGTGGCACATGTGCACTCAACGGACACAAGTTTTCCAGACAAATAAGTGACGCCTGCTTTATCTCTATTAGCAATTTAACACATTCTCCAATACCATTAATTTTCTTGTTATTTGGCATAACTTTTGCATCTCTTGTCTAACATGAGAGCTACTTGAATTGATGGGTTCAAGCTTTAATTAAGTGACTTAAGTAAAAGAAATCATTCCTCAAGTTTTTCATAGTGTGTCAAACATTTTTGTGGGATCTCTACACTCCAGAATATACAAGCCTTTACAAGGTGATCTTCACAATAGTCAAACAGCAAAATTTAATTCATATCTTTAAACAAGTATAGCACAGATCACCTAAATTGTTAACAGGTAGCATCTATGACAGGCACAAAACTATAGGAGATCCTAAACCTAATTACAAGTACATTTCGCTTTTCAATCTTGAGATGGGAAACTAGAATGAGAATCAGCACTAAGAAAACATGTCAACGCCATGATAAAACAACAGGATGGGAAATGCACAAGAACACCCACATCACTTACTAAAACTAAAAACCCAAGAATTTGCTTAAACACTGACCTCACAGATTTTGAACTAGATGATAATGCAGCAGCACCATTGAGGTGTCCTTTACTGTAATTCTCTTGCACGACTTTACGGCTCTCCGCATTCCCAAACAGCTGCTTCCTCACAACCTCATGTAACCTTCCAAAGAGCTGCTTCCTCAAATCCTCAAAGGCCAAGTCTAACCTCTCCAACATCTCAAGCACATTCCTATTATACATAAACAACCCGTAATACAGATCAAAACTATCCCCTGAAGTATTCTCCACCAAATCCAGCAAACTCTCATACCCTTTAGTATTAATCGGCGTGGACTCCAATTTCAACATCTCCAACACTCTCCCCACAGTATGCGTTAAAAACTGTGATTCCGCGGCATACTTGTCATGTTCTTGACAACTCATTTCCACCATTTTACACCCTTCTCTTTCAAAAATTTCCAGAAACTTTTTACACCTATTAACTCTATTTTCCTCATTACCGATCCTCACATTCTCGTAAACAAAATAGAGACCATCCCACCCATGTTTTGCACTCTGAGGACCAAACATGGGGTGGCTACAAATGATATCAAAATCATGAGGCAATACATCAAGCAATACATTCTTAGCAAATTCTTTCACAGATAACACATCAACAAACAACGTGTTTCTCTTTAGTCTTTGTAAAGGCAAAGACTTTAGCACTGTTTCAGTTGAAATAATTGACGTGCAAAGTAAAATGACATCTGGGTGTCGCTCACAGAGATCATGAGGGTCCAAAAAGAAAGAGACACCAAGGGATTTGGCTGCAAGAGAATGGTCTGATCTTGAGTGAGCAAGGACTGTGTGGCCTTGAGAAATGAGGGTCTTGGCGAGGAATTGGCCATAGTTGCCAAAGCCAATTATAGCTATTTTTAAATCGTACGAAGAGGGATTTTGGGTTTGGTTTTTTGGGTTCGCTTTGGTGGCGGAGGAGGAACGGGTGGATTGGAGGCGGGGAGAGAGGGTTGTGGTGGTCATGGGTTTGATCCTGGGAGTGAAAATGAGAGATTTTGACGGTGGTAAACAGAAAGGGACAGGGGAGAGAGACAGAAGAGAAGGTCTTGGAGGTGGAAGGTGGAGAGAAGAGAAAGAGGGCATTTTTTTTGGCTTCAGAAAGAGACAATTGTCCCTCTCTTGTCTTGAGAAACAATGGAGTTTGAGTTTGAAGTGCTTGCTCGGTCTTAAAAGACAGCTGTGGCAGCTTTCGTTCGGCACGTTCTTTATACTTGTGTTTCTGCACACAGTTGCTAGGACTCACCACGGAGCACATTGCCCATCTCCATTACCACCTTTCTCATGTTTAGGCCCCTCTTACATTATAGCTGTGGGAGCCTCGTATGTCAAGCCTCTGACCCATTGCAAGCGTCTGGCCCTGTCTTGTTGGGTCATCCCAGAATGAAGTGTGGGCAAGTGACTCAGTGAATGGTGGTTGGATTAAATTTAATAAATTCAAACACCCATCCTCCTAAATTTAATAAATTCTCTGTAATTTCTCTGTGTTCGGATTTAATGGTGGTTGGATTAAATTAATTTTGCTTTCGTTTCCTCAATTGATTTCATCTGTAAGGAAGGATTATTCCCCCACCTCTGCTGTCCTCTCCATCTGCTGCGTTTTCTTCCTCTGTTTCAACTTCTGTGCCCACAAAGCTATGAATGACAAAAATTACCACCAACAATAATCCAACCAGGACAGACCCAACAATTTATCCACGCTTTTAGAATTGGGAGAGCAGAAAGCCAATCCTTCCA
>Ga0325403_1005295_pt1 | contig 12142 bp, 9 predicted proteins | sample PopdelMetagenome_19_FD_205665 | JGI IMG/M metagenome (GOLD analysis project Ga0325403, IMG submission 205665) | Populus deltoides microbial communities from Bellville, Georgia, United States - Xylem-PdKOR-R4 | ecosystem: Host-associated > Plants > Phyllosphere > Stem > Wood/Secondary xylem...
CTTGTCCCCCATCTCATATTACCTCTATAGCTATGGCTTCTCCCACCATTAATCCTTCTTTTCTTTCATGAAAGCATCAAGACCATTTGATTATGAGTGTTGTTTTGTCCTCCTTCTTTGCTGAACACCTTATGGTTGATTATCATAAATCATTCATCATATGGTGAACACTTGAAAAGGCCCTTGCTTCCTCATCCAATACCAAGATTATCCAGTTTCATGGCACGTTCTAAGAACTACAGAAAAATGATGGCATTATTATTGCCTATTTAAAAAAGGCAAAGGTACTATTTGATGAATTAGCTGCTGTAGGTAGACCAATCTTCTTAGAGGATTTTAATCTCCATGTGTTTTGGGGTTTGAAAGGTGAGATTAACGACTTAGTGACCAACCTCTCTTCGAAGGCAAAACCCCTTACTTATATTGATTTTCACAACTACTTGCTCATATTTGAATTTTTCCAAAAGAGCTCCCTTCAACTTGTTAGTTCTGCTATCACAACCCCACTATTTCTAACACCAATTTATCTTTCTTTGAGTTTTTTGCACATCGATAGTGCTCTTAATCATAGGTACACTATTAAAGTTCTCGTGGCAACAATTCCACTCAGAATTGTGGCAATAGAGTAGAATTTTATGGACGATGAATAATAATCATAACAATTACAATCATGGGAATAATAGGTATGGTTCATGATAAAATTTCAACTATAATGCTTATGGTTCAAGTTAGAATTTTAGGCGACAAGGTAATTGATTTGGGCAACAAGGTAACTGATTAGTAAAATATCAGTTATGTTATGGTTTTGGACATTTAGCACAACAATGTTCATAATGAACCACTCAAAATTTGCAAGTTAATGTTAATCTAGCATTTAATATAGCCCCTGCATCCACTTTTATTACTTGGTTTCCTGATACAGGTGCAAATCACTAAGTGACACCTGACCTTGCGAGTATGATAAGCTTAGAAACGTATCTTGGTAATGATCAACTGCATGTTAAAGACGATAAGGGAATTGTTATATCAAATATTGATCATTCTAAAATTCACGTATCAAAATGCTTTTTTACCTTATCGAATATATTACATATTACTTATATCAAAAAGTTATTGCTATCTGTTCAGAAGTTTTGTCTTGAAAATAATGGATTTATTAATTTCATCATTTTATGTTTTATGTTAAAGACCTAATAACTAAGAAGATGCTTCTTTTCGATCAGAATAGAGATGGTCTTTATGTTAAGTCAAAGTCTTTTGCTACATCTTTTCATTAAGCTTTTTTTATCCGCATATGTTTCTACCTCTACCGATATCTGACACAATCACCTTAGGCATCCTAGTATGTGAGTTTTGAGTTTATTAGTGTCGAATAAAAAGGTGTTATGTATGTGAAAACAATTTAATTTGAATTGTCTAACATGTCTTTTAGGATAATCATAGCATCTGTCGTTAAGACTTACATATCACAAAATATTTGCTCCTCTTGAATAGATATTTAGTGATGTTTAGGGATCTTCCCGCATTTCATCATTTGATAGTTTTTGTTATTTTGTTATTTTTTTGGATGCTCAGACAAAGTATATTTAGTTTTTTCCCTTAGTTGACAAGTTTGATGTTTTCAATGTTTTTCAACAATTTCAAGCTCAAGTTGAAAGACAATTCTTTTCAAAAATTAAATCTATCCAAATATAATGAGGTGGTGAATATATAAAATTGAATAATTATTTTAAAACTATTGGTACTCACCATCGATTTATTTACCCATTGATACGATCAAAAGATTGATGTCGTATCCCAAGTGCAGGAGTGTCTAAGTAATAAATAACCTGGCAAGATCGGGATCGAACCACAGGGAGGTGAACTATATAAATTACAAATAATAAAATGATATTGATATTGAAGAGAACTTTGAGATGTGATAATGATGAAATGATTTAACAAGGATAAAACATTTGTCAAGGTTAGAGGATCCACTAATGGTATTTCAAATAAGTATAGTATAAACTCTTTTTTATTACTCAATTGGAAACCACACACAAAGGAGGTTCTAACTGGATGATTTATCATTAATTACTCATTATAAAATATTAACATGATCATATTAATTATCTTATTTAAGTAACACCAATACTTTTAAATATTATCAGGTATTCATGATGCTAACTTATGTTAACAACAAATCAAGTTCCTCTCATAACAACAATGTCGGCCGAAGACTATGAAGGATCAAGCATTTATTGTACCAAGTGTTATACAACATAAATCTAGATTAATCATTTAACAAGCAAGGTATTGAGAGTGAATAAGATGAAAATGATAAGACATGTTAATAGCAAACTTTCTTGGATATAAACATTGAAGTCCATGTTGAGTTTATATTATACTTATTATAACACCATTAGTGAAACCTTTTCACCTTAACATAATAAACTTAGCTAAACATTATGAAGAAGATAAACATAAATAAACTAGATAAGAACATAGTTATTATGAAAAGCATAAATAAGAGATTAATGAAAGCAAAACTTAAACATTACTAAAATACAAAGAAAGAAAGCAAGAATATGATCTTGATTTGAAAACCAAGATGCCTAAATATATGGAAAATGCCTCCTTTTATAGGCTAAAAGTCAGAACTATTGATTTGATGACTAACTATTTAGTTGGTGGCCAACCATTGACTTGGTGGCTGGTTATTGACATTGTTGGCTGATTATTTACTTTGTTGGCTGGCCAAAACATCATTTCTAACATCAGAATTGGAGCATATAGTCTTCATGAAAGTTGTGGTAAATTGTCTCATATTTCCAACAAAAGAATACTGAGCTCATTTGGATTTCTAGAACTCGAGATATGAGCTGAACACTGAACAATGTCTGGACTGCAGGACAGATTCAAACATCTCTTTTGTTGCTAAGATTTGAACTTGAAAAATGAAGATTTGAATCTTAGATTCTCATGAAAGTTTTAGGCCTATGTCTTAACTTTCTATCAAGATAAGCCAGACCTGAAGCCAAGGTCTACAACTCCAGTTGTGATCTAATAACCGAATGGTGTTCAAGTTTGAATTGAACCATCATCTTTTCTCTAAGTTTAGTCCTCTCTTTGTGTCTTTACTTTCAATAGTTAATCACAACAATTAATCCTTTGAATTGTGAGATATACCTGCATTCAAGATAAACATTTACCGTAAATTAAAGATATCTTATATTATCAGACTTGTTATTATAAAACATGCTTTAGTTAGGAAATTTAATAATACTTTCGTGCAATATAATGATATAAAACCTTAATGAAAATACACTTTTAAGTACTAATCACCCATATTCTTATGAGTAAAATGGCACAATTAAATGTCGATATATATATATTGTTAAAACTAGTCTCACACTTCTTGGTCAACGTAATGCTCCATTAAAATTTTAAAATTATGTGTTTGAAACATTTGTTTATTTAATAAAATGCATTCCAACTTCTATGTTAAATAACAAAACACCATTTGAATGTCTTTGTAAGTCTACACATGATTATAGTTTTCTTTGAATTTTTGAGTGTCTTTGTTTTTCATTCCTCCATCCATATAATTCTTACAAGTTAGATTTTTTTATCTACTTCTTAGCTATATTTCATATCATTTAGGGTATCAATGTGTTAATCTATCTTCCAATCTTCTTTACATTTCTCATCATATTTGGTTTCATGAAAATATTTTCCATTTGAGAACTCCAAACATAAAATTTATTCACATACACTAACACTCAATACTTTTCTCCCATCTTGACAAACTCTCCCTCTCTCCTAATCAAATTGAAGCTCAAAAATATTATCCCTATTACACCTATTTTATTGAGCACTAGTCCTGACAATTTATCTTTGCATGTATATTCCTCACTATCTAGGTATAAGTTCAGTCTCTTTATGTCCACATGTCCCTCCTAATTCTTCTGCACTTCCATAACTTGGTTCAGATTTTGGGTTCTTCATCGATATGTCCATCTGATGTTTCATCTCCTAGCTTGAATTTGGTTAATCTCTCTAACTTTTTTGTTTAATGGGTCTTGAACAATGATTCACCTTCTCTTACTCAGGTTCCCCAATAACGTTCAATGGTTCTTCATCTAAGAAAGCCCAAGACAGCGAATCTAACTGTTTGTTTTGTTTCACAAGTGTCCACCTTGCTAGACCAAAAGTCGATTACATTTTAGGAAGCCAAGAAATACATCACATGGAACCATGCCATAAAGAGGAAATGTTTTCTCTCCATTGTAATAATACATGGATTTTAGCCCCTTTGCATTCCTTTATGAATTTTTTTTATTATTGATGGGTGTACACAAGTAAGAGGTGAGCCAATAGTAGTATTAAAAGATACATAGCATGGTTGTTTTCTTGGAAACTTTTAGTCATATGTTTAGCCTACTAGTGTTCTCTTAGCTCTTATTATTGCAGTAAATCAATGTTTTGAAACAAGAATTTAATCTCAATTTTGATCTGCATTTTCTGGTCATGAAGTTTTTTATGGCTATCAATCCAATCTAATTATCATGGAGATCTTATTTATGTTTTTTTAATCAAAATCATTGCTGAAAAATTGTCTTAATCATTTTCTCTCTCCTTCCCTTATCTATCCTTAATTTCTACCACATCTCTTGACTAAATTGTACACAACCAAAAACTAAAAAGATGAAATATAGAAAATGAAATAAAAACATAAAACAACTATAGCTACTATAATGTCCATAAAATTCATCGGAATAACAAACTCACCCTGCATGAATAGTTAATTATGTTTATGTGAAAATTACAGGATAAATAATAAATAATGGTAAAAGACCATTTTATATAGATGGTAAATATATAGTGAGTTATGTACAAGTGAACATTGCACCATGAACAATAAAACTCACTTTGTTTCATTAAATAGATTAATTAATATTTTATAGGAAAATATGTTATTTTTTATTGTTTGACATACTAATAAAAACTACTTGTAAATAGTTTGATGTTTTGCTGGTATTAGAAATTGAGTTAATATAAAAATTAATAAGTGATGGATTCAATATTTAATAATAAAGATAATTATATACTCTACCAAAACAATACCAATTAGCAATGAAAACATTGATGAAAAATATTTCATCAGCAATTCTCGACGGAAATAATGAAGGAAAATTTGCATCACTAATAAGCATAAAATAAATATATTTTTATTCCTCTTATGATATTTTTTTCTACTATGTCTTAAGCATAAATAAGCATATTAGGGATTATTTTAGAAGAATCGGTAAATTTTAAGGACTTCATACAATATTTGTTATTGACATAATTGTTTTTCCTTTTTTTGATAGGTGTCGAGCATCCCACTAAAGCTGAAAATTTGACATAGAAACAGTGGGCCTTAGGTTCCAAAAAAGGTGTAGATCAAGCCTCTAGCATGCCATGAATGAAAGAATAAAGCTGGGATGATTAGGTATTACAAGAAACCAAGTTAGAAACAAAGTCTAAGTTGCATTAGAGTTATGACAGTAGCAGAGTCAGTTTTCAATACAAATTCTGAGGGATCTAACCAATCTTAATGACTAAATAAAAAAATGAATTAAATAACATTAAGGACTCATAATCAACAAAAGAATCCTAACATAAGACAGTAGCTAAGGGAGAGAAGCAATTCAAGGAAAAAATAGGAAAGTTTAGGGAGCAGCATTATTGTCCTCTCTGTTTTTTAATTTTACCAGCAGTTATGAACTAAACTTTGACTTTTAGTTTAGAGGAGTTTTGTTCTATTATTGTTTTAGATTGTGAGAAGAGATATTTCTAACTTTATTTCTGGACATTCAAGTACTTGCTTTACCTGAATTTGGTATGTTGCTACCCAATTTTTGATCCATGTTTTGATAAATTTTTCAAAAAAATATAAAAATATAAAAAAATATAGGTTTACATGTGGCGATAACATAGAGCATCATGGCTAATATCAAGGAAGCAATATGTCAAGGAGATAATTATTGAATCATATATAATTACTGCAATATAAAATACCATATATATAGGATTTGTTGGTGCTGGTTATAGAAGACAATCTCTACAATAATTATTGCAATATTTCCTTAAATAGCATATGTAGAGATTTTCTATATAAGTGAGCCTCCAGCCATATGCAAAGAGAGGAGAAAAATATTGACAAGGGGGTAATTTTTCAGAAAGAAAGAAAACACAAAGAGAAACCTAAACCTATCCTCTCTAGCAAAGAAGCCGTAGCCCTTCCCCCCTCTCATATTTTTTAAAAATGAAGCAGCCACCCCCCTGATTTTTAAAAAGAAAACAGAGATCTCTCTTTGGCCACACACTGGTCCCCTTCAACTCTCATCAACACAAACCTTTTTCCTTCACTGGAATCGGCTCCCTCTTTGGTTTACCCATTGCTCTCCCTCTCAGCCACAAGACAGCCACCACATACTCCTCTTCTCCATCCAACAGCCCCGCTCACTGCCCCGTGTCTTGCCCTCATCAGAATCTCCCTCTCTCGGCCAAGACCTCCCTTCCCATCTCCACTCCTCTCATTTCCCTTTCCTTTTGAAGTAAACCAGAAGACCCTGACTGCCGCCCCTCTTCTAAAGAAGAAAACCAGAGAAACCCCTGGCCAGATATATAGAACAGCCTCGTCTTCTCCTGACCAGAGAACGGGCTGCGCCAGCCCCTTCACTCTCCCTTCCTCTCCGCTGCTAACAGCAGCTCATTACAGAGAAGATGGAGAAATAAGAGGGGAGGCCGAAAGACAGTAAAGAAGGAGCAGAAAACCGAGACTCCAAGGGCGCCGATCTTTTGCCATGCCAGCGGAAGACTTTCGTCCACCTGTGAACGAGACGATGAGCAGCAATAAGCAAGAGCAGCACAGTAGCAGGGATCCTTCCTCCCAAAGCGGCAAACAGCAGCGGTAACATGACAGCAGCAGGCCGGATCTTCCTTCATGAGCAGCGCCCAGTCGTATCAGCGCCATCGCCTCCACTTCGCCTCCAGCCGCTGCCTCGCCAGGTAAGTCTTTCTTTCCCTGTTCTTGTTTTGCATTTACTAAAGCATTTGGGCACTGTGCGAAGGTAAATTAATTACCTTCGCACTGTGCAGTGCATGCGTGAGTAATTCACACATGCAATCTGCAATAGTGCCCAGCCGGGTCACTGGTTTGGGCCAGTGACCCGGCTAGGCCTGCTGGGTTCAGCCCAGCCACATGGGTCAAGTTGGACCCAGCCTAAAAAAAAACAAGTAATATCGTTGGTTTTCTCGTGTATTTAGTTTATGGTTTGTTATTTTTTTATATTGTAGAAATACAAATTTGGTATTAAAATACCCGGTTTTTTCCATGAAATGTTGCAAATATATATATATGTTTGAAAAACAAAAAAAATGTTTTCTTGTGTGTTGCATACGGCCAATACCCTAACATATTTTGAATTTCATCTTTAAAAAAAAACAAATATTTGAAGTTTTGAAAAATATGTTTTCGCATGGATTTCTTAAACACAATAAAAAATTTTATTATTTTCTTGCATTGCTGGATTTTACAACATGTTTGTAAAACTCCAAAGGGTATTGGCCAATATTTCAAAAAAATACAAAAATCTTATTTTTGGGGAATTCATCTATTATTCACCGTTAATGTTTGGATAAAGAAACCCCAAAGGGATGAATATCCAAAATATTATTGGGAATAACTTGTTATTATTCACTGTTAATGTTCGGATAAAGAAATCTCAAAGGGATGAATATCCAAAATATTATTGGGAATAACTTGTTATTATTCGTTGTTAATATTTGGATAAAGAAAACCCTAAGTGGTAAATATCCAAAATAATTTTCTAGGGATAATAAGTCATCACACATCCTTGAAAGAAGCCTTGATTATAATCGAGGACATTTCAATTTTTTACTCCATGGTTTACGAGCCGTGAGAGTATAAAAAAACACTAAGGCAAAAATAGGTTTTTAAAGCGCCCTAAATTTCTAAAATTTTGTTCCTCCCCCTTGCGATTTACGAGTCGCAAACTCTTGAAACACTTAGGGAAAAATGAGTTTTGAAAGCACATGGAATCTCCTTGGATTTCTATCTTAATAAATTTAGTTTGAATCAAACCTAGGAAAACTGATGGGATTAGAAAACACCAACGTCATAGCAATTATAAGCCAAACTAAGTACCAAGCAGCTTATCTTAGGTAGGGCGTGCTAGGGGTGCTAATACCTTCCCTTTACGCAACCAGTTCCTTGCCTTAGAATCTCTGAAAGACCAGTCAAGGTTCCTAGTGACCATAATACTAGGTGGCGACTCCCTTTTACATAAAACAAAAGACCCCAAAACCAATCGAGAATTGCCACGACGCCGCGCTCCGCTCGCGAGGGTGCGACATGGTATGTAAGCTATTGTTTTCATTCAAGCTTTTTGAATGGTTTCTACGATAAGCATGCTTTTCTTTTTGTGAATTTTTCAATCTATAATTGTTGATTTGGATAAAAAATGAAGAAAAATAAATGAATTTGGTTGATTTAACTTTTAGGTTAAAAGAATGAGACAAGTAAAAATCGTTAAGCTTTTTAACGATAACTTGGAATACTATGTCATTTTTCGCTCTTAAATCTTGTCACCAAATATAAAAATTGCTTTCAATCTTTAATTTGATTGATGTTAAGGAATTAATTAGGGTTTTTTCTAATTCATTTAATATTTTTCGATCTTCCTTACTTAAATGAATTTTAGTATTTGCTTGAATTAAAAGAATACTTACTTTACTTCGATGATCAATTCGTTGAATGGACAACCTCTTTAAACTATGCATATAAACATTGAATTATGAATGGACAACCTCTTTAAACTGTGAACATAAACACTAAATTATCTTTTACATTTTTTTAATTTTCTTTTGTTTTCTTATTAATCCCTAATCCTTATTTTAGTTTTTTTGTAAGAAGAATTAGAATAATTTCCCTTGGGTTTGACCTTGCTTTCACTATCATGTTACAAAAATCAATTCCTGAAAGAGAGGGAAAAGTCAAAAATAATTTTGGTGCTTTTGACAGCAACCAAGTTTTGTCGCCATTGTTGAGGAAATAGATTTCTTCCTAATTTTCTACACAAACTAACTCATATATGCCAAGATCTTCCCTTATAAGTTCACTAGTATTCAATCTTAAGATTGAAAGAACAACTAATGCAAATAGAAAGACCGAAAGACAAGAAGATAGCCCACAAAGTTCAACAAATCTAAGTGCAAATTTAAAAAAAGAACCAAAAGTACAAGTGCCAAATATTAAGGAGATGGACAAACATGGGACATTAAAGGAGTTAGCTATGCCCAACATGAATTAACAACCTTTATGCATTAAATTTCCAAATATTAATGTAGCTTTTGAATTAAAGTTAGGTTTGATTCACTTATTACCTACTTTTCATGGTTTTACAAGTAAGGATCCACATAAAAACTTAAAGGAATTCCATATTGTTTGCTCCACAATGAAGCCGCAAGGAGTGACCAGAGAACAAATCAAACTTAGAGCTTTCCCATTCTTATTAGTTAAAGGCAAAAGATTGGCTTTATTACCTTCCATCCAGATATATTACCACGGGGAATGATATGAAAAGGAAGTTTTTGGAAAAGTTCTTTCTGGCTTCAAGAGCAATTACCATACAAAAAGATATCAATGGAATTCATCATAATAACAACGAGACATTGTATGAATATTGGGAGCATTTTGATTAATTATGCACAAGTTGCCCTCATCATCAAAATTTTGATTAATTATGCACAAGTTGCCCTCATCATCAAAATTTTGATCAATTATTGCTGCAATATTTTTATAAGTGATTATTACTTATGGACTATAGCATGATTGAAGCTACAAGTGGAGGAGCACTCATAGAAAAGATTCCTGAAGAAGCATGAGACTTAATCTCAAACATGGTAGCTAATTCATAGCAATTTAGAGTTCGTATTGATTTATCTAAAAGAGTTAATGAGGTAGTACATTCTAATATTTAGAAACAACTTTTAGAACTAACTCTTGTTAGACAAGTTGCTTCGTGACAGGTTAGACAGACCATAGTCTGCGGCATTTGCTCTTTCCCAGACCATCCTACTGATATATGCCCCCAATTACAAGATGATGACATGCCTTAGGTTAATGCCATGGGTGGATTTAATAGCCAATAAATGAGATATGACCCATTTTCCAATCAGTACAACCCTAGGTGGAAAGACCACTCGAACTTGAAATACGATCAATCCTCAAACCATTAGTCTTTTCAGCTCTATGTCCATGGTAAATCAACCTTTTCTCCTCAACAATCATCAAGTGTAGGCATGTCTCTAGAGGATATTGTAAAATCCTTAGCCATTAACACACAAACTATTCAGTCCATAAAATAGAGGCCAACAAAGAAAGGTTACCGTCTCAAGCTAAAATTAATCCCAAGAAAAATGCAAGTGTTAGGACTCTTAGAAGTGGTAAGGAAGTGCAACCAAAGATAGCAACAGCTAACACCTAACAAAGGAAAGAGAAACCGATTGAACCATTTGATTTGCCAACCAACAAGGTAAGTACAAATTATTCCTTACCAAGTTCTAATATTTAAATCCATCCCCTTTTTTTCTAGTTGGATTGAAAAATAGAAAAATAATGAGATCGAGAATGAAAACTTTGAAACTTTTTAGAAGGTTATGGTGAACATTTCATTGTTGGATGTAATCAAATAAATTCTATGAAATGTTAAATTTCTCAAAGAGTTGTGCACCAACAAAAGAAAGCTGAATATTGATGAGAACATAAGGGTTAGAAAGAACATATTTGTGATCATTCAAATAAATTGCCTCAAAAGTGTAGGGATCCAAGTATGTTAGCAAAGGATATACTTGATTTTGGAGCATCAATTAATGTCATGCCACTCTCAATTTACAAGGATTTGAATTTAGAACCTTTAAAAGAAACAAGATAGTAATTCAATTAGTAGATAGGTCTAATTCATATCCCGAAGGAATAATTAAGGATGTTCTGGTAAAAGTAAACGAACTAAGTTTCCCTACTGATTTTTATATCATTAATATGAATGATGAGTTTGCCTCAAATTCAATAGACATCTTATTAGGAAGATCATTTATGAAAATGGCGCGAACTAAGATCAATGTACACAAAGGTACGTTATCCTTTGAATTTGATTGGGAAATAATGACATTTAATATTTTATATGCAATGAAACATTATGAAGCTTATGAATTTGTCTTTCATATTGATATGATTGATCTCACTACACAAGAAATATTTTAGCATAATTTAATGAAAGACGAGGTAAATTTTATTTTGCAACATAGCAAAATTAATAAGGATGCCGAATTTGAAGACAACGAAGAGATTAAGGAGGAAATTATGTCTTTGCATTTGTTACATGAATTGCTTGACAACTTAATGACTTTACGTATGTTTACCATTACCTATTTATAATGAAAGAATTCCACCCTCTGTGGAATAGGCCCCAAAGCTGGAACTGAAAACTCTACCAAAGCATATGAAGTATGTGTACTTAGGAGAATGTGAGACATTATCAGTCATCATTACAAATTATCTCATGGCAACAAGAGAAGATGTTGCGATGTCGCAGTCGCACAAATTAATTACCCTATCTTCAAACATAACACACAAGATAGTATAGAGCAAGTAAGGGGTCGATCCCACGAGGAAGTTTCAAGTCAGATTTTTATGTTGTACGTTATGTAATTGGGGGGTTTGGTTTGTGATTTTCTAAACTATGGTAGCAAATAAAATCAATTAAAACCGAAACTTATCAAGAAAACAAATCTTGGTTGTAAGCACACATCTACCAACAGAAATTAGAACCGATCCTTGAAACAAAAATTACAGTTTATGTTCTGAAATTTTTTATTTTCTTAACGTTGATTAATTAACGGATCCGCCGTATAACTAATCCTAACCAACAAACAATCAAAGTGTCTGCACTAATGATTCAATTTAAAGGTAGCTTTAAGAACTAGATAATTTCATCAAGATTAACATACAAGCTGTCCGCAGCTTGTGTCACTTTGTTCAAATGTTCTCCCTAAGTTCAATAACGTAGTTCCGCCACAATTATTAAGCTTAGTT
>Ga0325403_1005296_pt1 | contig 12142 bp, 8 predicted proteins | sample PopdelMetagenome_19_FD_205665 | JGI IMG/M metagenome (GOLD analysis project Ga0325403, IMG submission 205665) | Populus deltoides microbial communities from Bellville, Georgia, United States - Xylem-PdKOR-R4 | ecosystem: Host-associated > Plants > Phyllosphere > Stem > Wood/Secondary xylem...
GGTTGCCTCCGGTGCCGCGCTCCGCGTCGAGGTCGCGCACCACGTGGGCGAGCTGCTCGAACGCCTCGGCGTCGCCGAACTCGCCCGGGACGAACCGGAAGCCCTCGGCGAGGTTCGCCCAGACCTCCTCGCGGAACGGCGTGCGGGAGTGCTCGCGCACGGAGTCGTAGACGATCCGCCCGAAGTCCTGCTCCGCCCAGTCGCGCCGGGCGAAGCCCACCAGCGAGAAGCCGGGGGGCAGCAGGCCGCGGTTGGCGAGGTCGTAGATGGCCGGCATCAGCTTCTTGCGCGCCAGGTCGCCTGTGACGCCGAACATCACCATGCCGCAGGGCCCGGCGATCCGGGACAGGCGCTTGTCGCGGGGGTCGCGCAGCGGGTTGTGCGCGACCCCCGCGTCCTGCCCGGGGCGGAGCAGGGACATCAGCGGACCACCGGAGCGGCCGTCCGGTGAGCCGCAGCGAGCTGCGAGGGAGCGGTCACGCGTCGGAGCGGCCGGCGGAGGCGCGGTCGAGCTCGCCCTGCACGGTCTCGCCCAGCTCGGCCCAGGAGGCGTCGAACTTCTGCAGGCCCTCGGCCTCCAGCTCGGTGACGACCTGCTCGTAGGAGACGCCGAGGCGCTCGAGGTGGTCGAACAGCTCGGCGGACTCCTCGTAGGTGCCGCGGACGGTGTCGCCGGTCACCTCGCCGTGGTCGGCGAACGCCTCCAGCGTCGCGCCCGGCATCGTGTTGACCGTGCCGTCGGTGACCAGGCCCGCGACGTAGAGGGTGTCGGGCAGGTCCTTGTCCTTGACGCCGGTGGAGGCCCACAGGGGGCGCTGCGCGTTGGCGCCGGCCTCGGCGAGGACCTTCCAGCGCGGGCTGGAGAAGACCTCCTCGAACGCCTGGAACGCGAGGCGGGCGTTGGCCAGGCCCGCCTTCGAGCGCAGCCCCTTCGCCTCGTCCGTCCCGACCTCGTCGAGCTTGGCGTTGACGTTGGTGTCCACGCGCGAGACGAAGAAGCTGGCGACGGAGTGGATGCCCGAGAGGTCCAGGCCCTTCTCGCGGGCCTGCTCCAGGCCGGTGAGGAAGGCGTTCATCACCGCGCGGTAGCGGTCGAGGCTGAAGATCAGGGTGACGTTGACGCTGATGCCCTCGGAGATGGCGGTGCTGATCGCGGGCAGGCCCTCGACCGTCGCCGGGATCTTGATGAGCAGGTTGGGGCGGTCGACCGCGGCCCACAGCTGGCGGGCCGACTCCTCGGTCCTGGCGGTGTCGCGCGCCAGGCGCGGGTCGACCTCGAGGGAGACGCGGCCGTCCTGGCCGCGGGTGTCGTCGTAGACGGGGCGCAGCACGTCGCAGGCCTCGCGGACGTCCTGGGTGGTGACCTCGAAGACGGTCCTGTCCACGTCGGCGCCGTCGGCGGCCAGGGCGGCGACCTGGTCGGTGTACCGGTCGCCCTTGGACAGGGCCGAGGCGAAGATCGTCGGGTTGCTGGTGACGCCGACGACGCTGCGGTCGTGCACCAGACCGGCCAGGGAGCCGGACTGCACGAGCTCGCGGGACAGGTCGTCCAGCCAGACGGCCACGCCGGCGCGCGAGAGCTCGTCCAGGGGGCGGTTGTTCTGGGTCTCGGGGTTGGTGCTCTGCGTGGTCACGGTGGTCCTCCAGGGGGACGGGCCGGGCTCGGGCCCGGGTGTCGGAGAGGGGTGGAGCAGGCGGGCCCCCGGACCGCGGTCGCGGTCCGGGGGCCCGGTGGGTCAGCGGTCGCCGGTGCCGCCGGTCGGCGAGGCGGAGCCCGCGACGTCACCGCCGGCGCCGGGGCTGTCGCCGTCGGCCGCGGCCTGCAGCGACTCGTGGGCCTTCGCCACGACGTTCTCGGCGGTGAACCCGAACTCCTGCATCAGGCGGGCGCCGTCGGCGGAGGCGCCGAAGTGCTCCAGGGAGACGGTGCGCCCGGCGTCGCCGACGATGTCGCGCCAGCCGGCGGCCACACCCGCCTCGACGGACACGCGCGCCTTGACGGACGGCGGCAGCACGGACGCGCGGTAGGCGTCGTCCTGCTCGGCGAACCACTCGCGGCACGGCATCGACACCACGCGGGTGCCGATGCCGGCGGCCTGCAGCTGCTCGCGGGCCGCGACCGCCACCTCGACCTCGGAGCCCGTGGCGACGAGGATGACCTGCAGGTCACCGTCAGCGTCAGCGAGCACGTAGCCGCCCTTGAGGGTGCCCTCGGCGCTGCCGAAGACCTCGCGGTCGTAGACCGGCAGGTTCTGGCGCGACAGCACCAGGCCCGTCGGGCTCTCGGTGTGCTCCAGCGCTCCGCGCCAGGCGTACGCCGTCTCGTTCGCGTCGGCCGGGCGGACCACGGCCAGGCCCGGGATGAGGCGCAGCGCGGCGATGTGCTCGACCGGCTGGTGGGTCGGGCCGTCCTCGCCCAGGCCGACGGAGTCGTGCGTCCACACGAAGATCGACGGGATCTCCATCAGCGCCGCCAGGCGCACCGAGGCGCGCATGTAGTCGCTGAACTGCAGGAAGGTGCCGCCGTAGGCGCGGGTGCCGCCGTGCAGGACGATGCCGTTGATCGCTGCGCCCATGGCGTGCTCGCGGATGCCGAAGTGCAGCGTGCGCCCGTAGGGGTTGCCCTGCCAGGAGCGGGTCTGGCGCGAGGGCGGCAGGAAGGAGGGCTCACCCTCCATCGTGGTGTTGTTGGACTCCGCCAGGTCGGCCGAGCCGCCCCACAGCTCCGGCAGCACGCCCGCCAGGCCGGTGAGGACCTCACCGCTCGCCTTGCGGGTGGAGACGGCCTTGCCGGCGGGGAAGGACTTCAGCGAGTCCGTCCAGCCCTCGGGCAGGGTGCGGGTCTTGAGGCGGTCCAGCAGCGCGGCGCGCTCGGGGTTCGCCTCCTGCCACGCGGCGAACCGGGCGTCCCAGTCCTTGCGGGCCTCGGCGGCGCGCGCGGCGAGGCCGCGGGTGCGCTCGAGCACCTCGTCGTCGACGGCGAAGGTCTTCTCCGGGTCGAGCCCGGTGGCGGCCTTGAGGCCCTTGATGGCCTCGTCGCCGAGCGCGGAGCCGTGCGACTTGCCGGTGTTCTGCAGCTTCGGCACCGGCCAGGCGATGATCGTGCGCAGCAGGACGAAGCTCGGGCGGGTGGTCTCGGCCCTGGCGGCCTGCAGCGCCGCCCACAGCGCCTGGACGTCCTCGTGGTACCCCTCGCCGTCGGTGTGGTCACCGCCGCGGGTCCAGTCGACCACCTGCACGTGCCAGCCGTAGGCCTCGTAGCGCGCGGCCACGTCCTCGGTGAAGGCGACGTCGGTGACGTCCTCGATCGAGATGGAGTTCGCGTCGTAGACGACCGTGAGGTTGCCGAGCTCCTGCGTGCCGGCCAGCGAGGAGGCCTCGCCGGAGACGCCCTCCTGCAGGTCGCCGTCGGAGGCGATCGCCACGACCTGGTGGTCGAAGACGGACTCGCCCGGGGCGGCGTCCGGGTCGAGCAGGCCCCGCTCGCGGCGGGCGGCCATCGCCATGCCCACGGCGTTGGCGACGCCCTGGCCCAGGGGGCCGGTGGTGACCTCGACGCCCTTGGTGTGCTTGTACTCGGGGTGGCCGGGGGTCTTGGAGCCCCAGGTGCGCAGCGCCTTGAGGTCGTCCAGCTCGAGGCCGAACCCGCCCAGGTACAGCTGGATGTACTGCGTCAGCGCGGAGTGGCCCGCGGAGAGCACGAAGCGGTCGCGGCCGTCCCACGTGGTGTCGGCCGGGTCGTGCGTGAGCAGCTTCTGGTAGAGCACGTACGCCAGCGGCGCCAGGGAGATGGCGGTGCCGGGGTGGCCGTTGCCGACCTTCTGGACGGCGTCGGCGGCGAGGGCCCGGACGGTGTCGACGGCGCGTGCGTCGACGTCGTCCCACTCGAGCTCGGGGGAGCCGGTGGCCTGGGAGCTGTTCTGCGTGACGGTCACTGCGTGGGTCCTTCCCTCCGCGAGGCGCGGTGGGAGGCGCTTCGCGGGCCTGTGAGTCGGCGTGTCAGGTGGTGGTGCAGGGTCTGGCACGTGCGGGGGCGGGCACCGCTCGAGCGGCGCACGAGCCCTGTGGCTGTGAGCCTACTCACGGCGGCCCCGCTCGGCACTGCGCCGGTGCCACCGGTAGCCCGTGCGGGGGCCGTAGAGTGCGGGTGACCGTGCCCGGGCCGTGCGCGACGCGCACGACGGGCCCCTGCTCCAGCGAGGACCGCGACCGCCCGTGACCGCCGTCGAGGACGCCCGAGTCGGCCGCACCCGCTGGACCACCCGCCAGCGGCTGGCCGGCTTCGTCGGGCTCACCAAGCCGCGCATCATCGAGCTGCTGCTCATGACCACGGTGCCCACGATGATGCTGGCGCAGCGCGGCCTGCCGCCGCTGTGGCTCCTGGGGGCGACCCTCGTCGGCGGGTCCCTCGCCGCGGGCAGCGCCAACGCGCTCAACTGCTACCTCGACCGCGACATCGACATGCGGATGCACCGCACGGGCAAGCGGCCGCTGGTCACCGGAGTCGTCACGCCCCGCGAGGCCCTCGTCTTCGGCCTCGCGCTGGGCGCCGCCTCCGTCGCCTGGCTCGGCCTGGTGGTCAACCCGCTGTCGGCCGTGCTCGCCGCGGCGGCCATCGCGTTCTACGTGGTCGTCTACACGATGGGCCTCAAGCGCCGCACCAGCCAGAACATCGTCTGGGGCGGGGCCGCTGGCTGCATGCCGGTGCTCATCGGCTGGTCCGCTGTGACCGGCTCGCTGAGCTGGGCGCCCTGGGTGCTGTTCGCGATCATCTTCCTCTGGACGCCTCCGCACTACTGGCCGCTGTCCATCAAGTACCGGGCCGACTACGCCGAGGTCGGCGTGCCCATGCTCCCCGTGGTGGCCTCGCCGCTGGTGGTGGGCCGCCAGGTCGTGGCCTACGCGTGGGCCATGGTCGCCGCCTCGCTGGTCCTCGTTCCGGTCGCCCCGACGGGCTGGGTCTACGCCGGTGCCGCCGTCCTGCTCGGCGGGTGGTTCCTGGTGGAGTCGCACGGGCTGCTGCGCCGCGCCAAGCGCGTCGAGACGGCGGACCAGGTGGGGGCCATGCGCCTCTTCCACACCTCGATCAGCTACCTGACGCTGCTCTTCCTCGCGATCGCGCTCGACGCCGTCCTGCGCCTGCCGTCCGTCTTCTGACGGCGCTGGGGCCCTGACGCCCCGACGCCGCCGGCCGACCCTCCGGGTGACCGCGGTCACTGGTGGTGCTGACCGCGGTCAGGTGGCGTGGCGGGGGCCCAGCACGCCGGGTGGTCAGGTGACCGCGGTCAGCGGTGGTGCTGACCGCGGTCAGGTGGTGTGTCGGAGGCCCAGCACGCCGGGTCGCCAGGTGACCGCGGTCAGGTGGCGACCCGGGGCGAGGACGGCCGACGCGGCAGGTGGTGCCCGCCGGAGCGCCGGGAGCACCGTGAGCATCGGGAGCGCCAGGTGCACCGGTTCCGTCAGGCGCTGGGGACGAGCTCGTCGGTGCGCTCGCGCAGCGAGACCCACAGGGCCGTCACCGCCACCACGAGCAGGCAGGCGCCCAGCATGTGCAGCGCCACGAGGACGACGGGCAGGTCGGTGGCGTACTGGACGTAGCCGATGAGCCCCTGGACCAGCACGACGCCCATCACCCACCAGGCGCGTCGGCGGGCCGTGGGGGTCGACGGCGCGATGTGCAGCGCCACCAGCAGCCCCACGAGCAGGCCCACCAGCAGGAGCACGAGGTCGGCGTGCAGCCAGCTCACGGTGCGGGGGTCGAAGCCGTAGCGGGCGGGCTCGTCGGCGTCACCGGAGTGGGGTCCGGAGCCGGTGACCACGGTGCCCACCACCAGCACCGCCGCGGTGGTCACCGACAGGGCCACGGCCAGGGTGCGCACGGCGGTGGGCACGAGGGGACGGGGGGCGCCGTCGCCCTCGCCGGCGCGCAGGAGGAGCAGCGTGGAGACCGCGATCAGCCCCATCGAGACCAGGAAGTGCGTGGAGACGGTGACCGGCGAGAGGTCGGTGTGGACGGTGATGCCGCCGATGACCGCCTGCGCGAGCACCCCGACCACCGGCAGCGCGGCGACGAGCCGCAGCCCCGGCCGGGCGGGGCGCAGCAGCAGCACCGCCACGAGGGCCGCGACGGCGAGGATCCCCACCGGACCGGTGAGCAGGCGGTTGCCGAACTCGATGTACTTGTGGAAGCCCTCCGCCTGGTGCACCACCGGGGCGATGGAGCCCGCCGCGCAGGTGGGCCAGTCCGGGCAGCCGAGCCCGGAGCCGGTGAGCCTGACGACGCCGCCGGTGATGACGATCACCACCTGGGCCACGAGGTTCGCGACCAGCACCGGGCGCAGCCACCGGCCCTGGCGGGCGCCCTGCAGCAGGCGGGCCCGCAGCCCGCTGGCGCCGGTACCGGTGCCGCTGGAGGCCGCCGGCGGTCCTGCGGTGCGGGCGCCGGAGGGTCGGGGGGCGGTGCTCGTCACCCCTGAAGGGTAGGTGCCCGTCCTGACCGCCCGGTCCCGCGCAGCGGCGGGTGTGACCAGCCGCTCAGGCCGCCTCAGGACCAGCGGAAGGTGCGCACCACGAGCGCCGTCGCCCCCGCAGCCCAGCCCAGCAGCACCAGGCACGGGACCACGGCCAGCGACCCGTCGAGGGCGGCGGCCCGGACGGCGTCTCCCAGGGCCGCCGACGGCAGCACCGCCACGACGGGGGCGAGGGCCCCTGTGACCTCCCGGGGGACGAGCAGGCCGGCTCCCGCGAGGAGCACCCAGGCCAGGTTGGCGACGGCGAGCACCGCCTCGGCCCGCAGGGTGCCGGCGAGCAGCAGGGCGAGGGCGGCGAACGCCGCCGTACCCAGGAGCAGGGCCAGGCCGAGCAGCGGCAGGGCCGCGGGCCCGGCCGTCAGCGGCGACCAGCCCAGCGCCAGCGCGAGCCCGCCCAGCACGACGACCTGCAGCACCTCCACCACCAGGACGGCCAGCAGCTTGCCGGCCAGCAGCCCGGAGCGCCCCAGGGGCGTCGTGGCCATGAGGCGCAGGACGCCGTAGCGCCGGTCGAAGCCCAGGCCGATGGCCTGTCCGGTGAAGGCGGTGGACAGCACCGCCAGGCCCAGCACACCGGGGGTGACGACGTCGATGAGGGGGAGCTCGGCCAGCCGGCCCCCGGCCGCCGAGGCCGGGGCCACCAGGCCGCCGAGCGGGGTGCGGGCCAGCGCCAGGAGCGCCAGGGCGGGCAGCACCAGGCTGACCAGGAGCTGCTCGCCGTTGCGCAGCAGCACCGACACCTCGAACCGCGCCTGGGCGAGCACCCGGCGGGTGGCGGGAGCGGCCCCGCCGCCGGGGGAGAGCTGCAGGTCGGCGCTCACCGCGAGGCCCCTGCCCGTGCGGCCCCCGCCGCGTCGCGGCGCTCCGGGCCGCCGTCCCACGTCGTGGGCCCGCCCGTCAGCTCCAGCACGACCTCCTCCAGCGAGCGGCGCCCCACCGAGAGGCCCTCCGGCAGCACGCCGTGCGAGGCGCACCAGGAGGCCACGGTGGCCACCACCTGCGGGTCGACCGCGCCGGGCCGCAGGGCCGTCACCTCGTACCGGCCGGGCGCCGGCTCGTCGGCGGAGACCGTGGTGGGCAGCGCGGAGCGCAGCGCCGCCAGCGGCAGGCCCGCGGTGGCGCCGAAGCGCGCCACCTCGGGCCCCGACGACGTGAGCTCGGCCACGGTGCCGGTGGCGACGGTGCGGCCGTCGCGGACGACGACGACCGCGTCGGCCAGGCGCTCCACCTCGGCCATGGAGTGGGTGGTGAGGATCACAGCGGCTCCGGCCGCGCGCAGGCGCTCCAGCAGGTCCCAGACGGCGGCGCGCCCGTGCGGGTCCAGGCCGGTGCTCGGCTCGTCGAGGAAGGCGAGCTCGGGGCGACCGACGACGGCGCAGGCCAGGGCCAGCCGCTGGCGCTGGCCGCCGGACAGGCGGCGCACCGCGGTCCGGGCGAAGGCGTCGACGCCGAGCAGGGCCGCCAGCGACGGGACGTCCATCGGGTCGCTGTGCTGCGCTGCCACCAGGCGCAGCACGGCCATCGCCGGGGCGCCGTTCGGCAGGCCGCCGTCCTGCAGCAGGACGCCGGTGCGGGTGGCGAGCTCGCGCCCGTGGCGCGCCGGGTCGAGGCCGAGGACCTCCAGCTGGCCGCCGTCGGGTCGGCGCAGGCCGGTGCAGCACTCGACGAACGTGGTCTTCCCGGCGCCGTTCGGCCCGAGGACGGCGGTCACGGCGCCGCGGGCCGCCTCGAGGTCGAGCCCGTCGAGCGCGCGGCGCCGGCCGTAGTCCTTGACGAGCCCTCGCACCACCAGCGCTGCGGCGGCGTCACCGCGGGCGGTCCTCACGGGCTGGAGTCTAGGTTCCCGGCCGCGGTGCCCCGCCGAGCGGCGGGCCACCGGTGGGCTGCCCCGAGTGGCCGTCCGGCCCCCGCCCAGCAGACCGCCCAGCAGACCGTGCAGCACACCGCCCAGGACGGTGGCCCGACCAGCGGGAGTGGATTAGGGCACCATGGTGTTGTGCAAAGCGTGGTCAGCGACGAGAACCCCGGGAGGCGCCCGGCGGGCAGCCCCTCGGAGGGCTCCGCCGGTGCGACCGCTGACGCGCCTGCGCTGGGCGCTGCTGCGCTCGCCGCTCGGGGCACCCGTGAGCGCGTCTCGCGCACCGTGCTGACCCGGGGCCCGGTGACGGCCGCGCAGCTGTCGGCCGAGCTGGGCGTCACGCCCGCCGCCGTCCGCCGCCACCTCGACGCGCTCGCCGCCGACGGGCTCGTGCGCCAGGCGCCCCTGGCGGCCGGCAGCCGCGGGCCGGGCCGGCCCGCCCGCGGCTGGGTGGCCACGGAGGCCGCCCACGCCGCTGAGCCCGGCGCCTACGACGACCTCGCCACCGCGGCCCTGGCCGCCCTCGAGCGCGAGCTGGGCCGCGGGGCGCTGGAGCGCTTCGCGCAGGCGCGCGCCGACGAGCTCGAGGCCCGCCACCGCGAGCAGGTGGAGGCCGCCGGCACGGCCCCCGCGGCGCGGGCCGGAGCGCTCGCGCAGGGCCTGACCGGCGACGGATACGCTGCCCGGGCCGCCGTGGTCGGTGCGCGCCACACCCACCAGCCGGGGGTGCAGCTGTGCCAGGGCCACTGCCCGGTGCAGTCGGTGGCGGCGCGGTACCCCGAGCTGTGCGAGGCCGAGACGGCCGCGTTCTCGCGGTTGCTGGGGGTGCCGGTCAGGCGCCTGGCGACGCTCGCCGCCGGGCACCACGCCTGCACGACGCACGTGACCACCGCACGGGCGGACGCGCAGCCCCCACGGACGAGCCAGCAGACCAGCACCACCCACCAGACCACCCGGACCGCACCCACCACCCCAGGGACGGAGCGCATGACCTCATGAGCACGGACACCAGCGCAGAGAGCACCTCGCAGCTCAACGACATCGAGGCCCGCAACCCCGAGCTCGCCGGCCTCGGCACCTACCAGTACGGCTGGGCCGACTCCGACTCCGCCGGCGAGACCGCGCGGCGCGGCCTGTCCGAGGACGTCGTCCGCGACATCTCCGCCCGCAAGGACGAGCCCGAGTGGATGCTCCGCACCCGCCTGAAGGCCCTGAAGATGTTCGGCCGCAAGCCGATGCCCGACTGGGGCAGCGACCTCTCGGAGATCGACTTCGAGAACATCAAGTACTTCGTGAAGTCGACGGAGAAGCAGGCCACCAGCTGGGACGACCTGCCCGCCGACATCAAGAGCACGTACGACCGGCTCGGCATCCCCGAGGCGGAGAAGCAGCGCCTCGTCGCCGGCGTCGCCGCGCAGTACGAGTCCGAGGTGGTCTACCACCAGATCAACGAGGAGCTCGAGCGCCAGGGCGTCATCTTCCTGGACACCGACTCCGGCATGCGCGAGCACCCCGAGCTCTTCCAGGAGTACTTCGGCTCGGTGATCCCCCCGGGTGACAACAAGTTCGCCGCGCTGAACACCGCCGTGTGGTCGGGTGGCTCCTTCATCTACGTGCCGCCGGGCGTGCACGTGGAGATCCCGCTGCAGGCCTACTTCCGGATCAACACCGAGAACATGGGCCAGTTCGAGCGGACGCTGATCATCGCCGACGAGGGCTCGTACGTGCACTACGTCGAGGGCTGCACCGCGCCGATCTACAAGTCCGACTCGCTGCACTCGGCCGTGGTCGAGATCGTCGTGAAGAAGGGCGCCCGCGTGCGCTACACGACCATCCAGAACTGGTCGAACAACGTCTACAACCTCGTCACCAAGCGGGCCACCGCCGCCGAGGGCGCCACCATGGAGTGGATCGACGGCAACATCGGCTCCAAGGTGACGATGAAGTACCCGGCCATCTTCCTCATGGGCGAGCACGCCAAGGGCGAGACGCTGTCGATCGCCTTCGCGGGCGAGGGTCAGCACCAGGACGCCGGCGCCAAGATGGTGCACGCCGCGCCCAACACCTCGAGCTCGATCATCTCCAAGTCGGTGGCGCGCGGCGGCGGCCGCTCGTCGTACCGCGGGCTGGTCCAGGTGCTCGAGGGCGCGGGCGGGTCGGCCTCGACGGTGCGCTGCGACGCGCTGCTGGTCGACTCGATCAGCCGCTCCGACACCTACCCCTACGTCGACGTCCGCGAGGACGACGTGTCGATGGGGCACGAGGCGACCGTCTCGAAGGTCTCCGAGGACCAGCTCTTCTACCTCATGAGCCGCGGCATGGCCGAGGACGAGGCGATGGCGATGATCGTGCGCGGGTTCATCGAGCCGATCGCGCGCGAGCTGCCGATGGAGTACGCCCTCGAGCTCAACCGGCTCATCGAGCTGCAGATGGAAGGAGCGGTCGGCTGAGCATGGCTGACACGTCCAACAGCACCACCAGCACCCCGGCGGGCCTCGAGACCGACGAAGCCCTCGGGCTCGACGGCCTCGACGCCGGCCGCGAGGACCTCGCGCTCGACCTGCCCGGCGGTGCCCCTGCCGCGCTGAGCACCGAGGTCCCCGCCACGGCCGTCCCCGACGGCGGTGACGAGGTCGTCACGGCGCCCGCCCAGCACGGCCTGAACGCGCACAGCCACGGCGCGGGGGTCCCCGCGACCAACCGCGCCGAGCGCCGCACGTCGTTCGACGCCGCCGACTTCCCCGTGCCCACCGGGCGCGAGGAGGAGTGGCGCTTCACTCCGCTCGACCGCGCCCGGGCCCTGTTCGAGCCCGCGGGCTCGGCCACGGGCCTGCAGGTGGAGGTCAGCTCCACCGACGGCGTCACGCACCGCCGCTCCGCCGGCGGCTCCTCGGACGGCGCGGGTGAGGGCTTCGTGCCCGGTGACCGCGCGGCCGCCGTCGCCTGGGGCGACGCGACCGCCGCGGGCGCCGTCGACGTCGTCGCCGTCGCGGCCGAGGCCCAGCTGGTCGAGCCGGTGCTGGTGCGGGTCTCCGCCCCGGCCGGTGCCGAGCGCTCGGCCGGGCACCTCGTGGTGAGGGCCGGCCCGTACAGCCGCTCGACGGTGGTCCTGGACCACTCCGGCGGCGGCCTGGTCGCCAGCGGCGTCGAGGTCGTCGCAGCCGAGGGCGCGCACCTCGTCGTCGTCAGCGTGCACCAGTGGGACGACGACGCCGTCCACCTCGCCCAGCACGACCTGCAGGTCGGGCGTGACGCGACGGTCAAGCACGTCGTGGTGACCCTCGGCGGTGCGCTGGTGCGCGTGGGCTCCACGGTCCGCTACGCCGGTCCCGGCGGCGACGCGACCCTGCTCGGCGTGTACTTCTCCGACGCCGGCCAGCACCTGGAGCACCGATCCTTCGTCGACCACGAGGCGGCCAACTGCCGCTCCAACGTGGTCTACAAGGGCGCGCTGCAGGGCGAGACGGCCCGCGCGGTCTGGGTCGGCGACGTCCTCATCCGCGCCAGCGCGCTGGGCACCGACACCTACGAGCTGAACCGCAACCTCGTGCTCACCGACGGCGCCCGCGCCGACTCGGTGCCGAACCTCGAGATCGAGACCGGCGAGATCGTCGGCGCCGGCCACGCCAGCGCCACCGGCCGCTTCGACGACGAGCAGCTCTTCTACCTCCAGAGCCGCGGCATCCCCGAGGACCAGGCCCGCCGCATGGTGGTCCGCGCGTTCTTCGCCGACGTCATCCAGCAGATCGGCGTG
>Ga0325403_1005297_pt1 | contig 12142 bp, 7 predicted proteins | sample PopdelMetagenome_19_FD_205665 | JGI IMG/M metagenome (GOLD analysis project Ga0325403, IMG submission 205665) | Populus deltoides microbial communities from Bellville, Georgia, United States - Xylem-PdKOR-R4 | ecosystem: Host-associated > Plants > Phyllosphere > Stem > Wood/Secondary xylem...
ATTTTCTCCTCTTTTTAATGAAGTTGTTTTCAAAAGGGAGATAACAGAAAACAGAAACATGTCATGGGTAAAAAGTTAAAGAAGAGAGAAAGAGTCAAAGGAAAGAGTGGAATCGGTCACTGTATAAGAATAAAGAAGGGTAAGCTGGAACTAGGCAGGATCATGCGGAAACATGTGCACCAAGTGTAAGCCATTCAACTTCCTTTCTATTCGAAGCAAAGCTTCTGTCTAGGTCACAGACTTGCAGGAAAGCCAATCCCCCTTTAGGGTTACTTGGTCCGTATGTTTTTGTGGTGAAAGGGAATCTAAATACCATATATTTTATTCCAAGTAATTATCATATAAGCAACACAAGCTACAGAGAGAAGCGAGCTCGCCAGGGAGCATATTCTTCAATAATCAACAAGGAAAAAAAAAAAAAACCCTTATTTGCTGCATGAAAATATGGGGGCTGTGGAGACTAGACCTACACCTACCAATCAAGACTCTACACCTCGTTTTCACACACAAAAGAAACACTTGGCTGTCGTCTCAGAACATAAACATGCCTTGTCTTGCTTGAGTTGTCCACAATTAGCTCATCTCATTGTCATTGATTTCATCATGTTTAACCTTTTTAATTTTGATTTCACCAGAAGAACCGACATGGTAACTAGATTAATATTTAACAGTACTTCCACCTGGCCTGCATCTGCATATGCTTTTGTTCCTGTGTTGTCGGTTCATGTTTTTTGCAAGGTTATTTCACATGCATGGAAATTAGTAGGAACATGTCCTAACAACACTAAATTATCTAGCTGGCTAGTATTTACTTTGGTCTATTATAGAGATTTGATCTCTGACATCATACATGCAAACATGTTAGAACTATGTGATGATCAAAACCATAAAACTTCTCTTCTTTTTTTGTTTTTTACGGTGTATGTTTGATATTGTGGTGTATGCTAGTGTTTTTTGATTGAAAATATATTAAAATAATTTTTTTATTTATATATTTTTAAAAAATTTTAACATTAACACACCAAAATATTTAAAATCACAAGAAAAAACATCAGATTAATGTTTTTAGTCTCCATGTAATGATAAAAGTGCTAGATCTGAGACTTTATGGAAATTGCCGATAAGATTAGCTAGACTCAAACTACCTGAAAATTGTTGCTTTTCAACGATCTCTATCTATATCGATAAAAACCAGGTATCTTTCTATGGGTAAGATTTTAAGAGAAATATATATATATATATATAGTTAATTCCGGGACAAAATTGGATTAGGCTTTTCTGTGATTTTTGTATCTTGATTTTAGAATTTACAAATGAGTACGGTAAATATATATTAGTTAGAAATAAGTTTTTGATTAAATTGAATTATTTTTTATTTTAATCAAAGTTATAATATTTTAACGTTTGACGTATTGATTCCAACTTATACTATGTCTTCCCTTGTTTTTCTTGTGTTTTTTTTTTATATAATATACTATGTCCTTTTCTTAAGAGTTGTTTTAAATTAATTGTCATCAAACATATCTATGAACTTGGTTGGAAAACTAGAGGAATATATGATAGTCAATTGATACCGTTTCAGTATTCTAATTCCATACATAATGGGAGCTTCAACCAAAAATACTTATGAAATTAAATATAGCCTATATATAACCAAATGCTTAATAAAATCAAGAACAAATCAAGAATACGTAATGAGAGATTTTTTCCATCATGAATTCGAGATCGAATCAATATAATAAAAAAAAATTATATTAATTTATCGATATATCTGTTAATATTTATTAATTTTCTGGGAGTGATCTTACGATGCAAAAAATGATATTTGAAGCCTAAAAGCTCAATTTTCAAAAATGATATATAACATCAATATCATAATATATAGGTATCTAATAATAGGATTTAGGAGTGGAGGGAATATATTTTACATCAACGAAAGGAAATAATAATGCCGAAGGAGATAGAATAGGGAGAATTTTGGAGGCAGGTGTGTTTTGGATGATTCTTAGAGCAAAGTCTCATGATGTAAACATCTTCCCCAAACCATAGTGTAAACATAAATCCATATACAGATATTCTTTGACGTGTATAAATTATTCTGCAGAAGGAGCCATCTTGAGGCATGATGGGAAATTTCACGTAACATTGGCTTTTTGTGCAACATTTAAACCTAATGTCTTGTCAAAATGGACATAAGAGCCGTAGCATGAGAGGTTATGTGTATAATTTTGGTGGATTCACGTGTCAAGTGAAAGCACTACCTTTAGTTAATTTCTACTAATTAACTTGTTTTAATTTGTTCTAGAATAACAGTTGTACAGTGAGTGGAAATTAAAGGAATAAGAAGAAAGATTATATATATATAAAAATGGAAATTAACCGACACTCCCAGAGATGAGAAATTTCCAAGAAGTTTCCGACGGGAAGCGGTTTCTCATAAACGTTTTCCATGGGTGGCTCCGGCACCACATGGAAATCACAGGGTTTTTTTTCTTCCTTAAATTCTTTTATAACCTGTGGGCAACGTTGTTGTGTTGTGACATTTTGGAAGGTACTTGAATTCCATATATAATTGTGTCACATTCTTTATTAATTTATATATGTTTGTGTTGTTTTCCAATTAGTGTATGGTGCTTGAATTCAATAAATAAATAAATAAAATTACATCAATTTCAATTAGAATACTTTGATGACCCTTTCCTAACCCTGTCTATATACATGTATATAATAAGGTCTAATGTACTAGATCTAATGTCAGTTTATTATAGAAATTACAGATTTGTTTCCTGATTTTTTTTATAACATGTGGGTGTTGGATTTCTGAATATCATATTCAGTAGAAAAAAAATATATATATTTAGAAGTCTTTGTGATCCTATTGGATAAATTTAGAGTTATTTGGAGATTTATTAACTGAAAATTTAATCTTCTTCGACTTTGAATAATTCTTTAAAGGCAAAGTTATCACAAATTACAAGTCGTTTAATTATCCTGCCTCTAATAGTAATTTACACGAACCACCAATAAATATTTTTTTAAATCTCAATTTAGAAAAGAGGGATTGTTATACCTAGAGTGCTAACTCTTTATTATATGATTTACATAGTTTTTTCTGTCTAACAGACAATCATAAAAAAATAAGAGGCATAGCTATCTATTTGTAGGAAAATATGAAAAACTCTATAAATTGGTAAAATATCAAATTTTTTTCCTGAATAATATTCATATATTAATTCAGAATAATTTTAGAAACTAACTTAATGAAATCCTTGATTTTTCTAGATCTATAAATATAATCTTTGTATTAATTATATTGTAGTCTTTAATTTCTAAAATATATTTTAATTAAGTAATACTTAATTAAATCATCACAGTTTAATTTATTGATCAATAACATTTTAGGAACAATGTTTTGATACAATAGGAATCTTATAATTATAACAATTTTATAATTTCTTTTGCAAAGAATTTTTATCCCACGAATTTTATCTTTACTCTAAATTTATAAATCAAATATTAGATTCATTAATATAATATTATATGAATATTAAAGATAAATTAAGCCTTTATTAATAATAAATATGTATTTACATGGATATAATAATGTCACATATAACTAATTAATTGGCTACTTAGCATATTAAACTTAGGGGTGTTCATGGTTCGGTTCAGTTCGGTTTAGATTCAAAAAACGAACCGAACTGAATTATATTAATTTTGTGAAATATTACCCGAACCGGACCAAAAACCAGTTCAAACCGAACTGGTCCGGTTCGGTTAAATCCGGTTTTTTTGGCAAAAAACCGGGAAACCTAATCCCATCATCTAGACTCCCCCAAATCCCCTCCTCCCAGCTTTGAAAACCCGAACCCTGACACGCTAACCCAAAACTCTACCTGGTCCTTTGGCTCTCTCATCCAAACCTTAATAACCAAATCTGAATCTGTCAACGAAATCTACAAGAAAGATCTGGACAAGCCATCGGTGGTATTGGATCCTCCATGTGGAAAATCATTATCCCATATGGCTAGAAAACAGAAACTATTTCAATCTTTCAGTGGAATTGGTCAAATATGTGCCAAGTTTCCAGATACTGAAGATAAATATGACTTCAAGCCTTTAAATATCCATCGCCAATCTTGCAAACAGCAAACAGTAAAAGCAAGGGCATTTGATCTCTTTTATGGTTGCCCTACTATTTTTTGTATGTATATAGTTGCTTATCTTTATCCATGTCAAGAAACGGGGAAAGAAAGATTGAGAATTAATTGAGAGGGGAATGAGGCGACTTTTTGTGAGAGGCAGGAGGTGATGTTAATTGTTAGGGTTAGCTAACTATTTATACCGAAAATTTTTGTTAATGGTTTAGTGGGTCCGGTTCGGTTTGGGCCGGTTTCTGGTTCAAAACCGAAACCGAACCGGACCTGTTAAAATTTATGGTTTTGAAAATCGGTTTAATCAGTTTTTCATTTCGGTTCGGTTTTTTCGGTTAATTTTTCTTCGGTTTTCTCGGTTAATTGGTTATTTTGAACATCCCTAATTAAACTAATAGCGGACAAGTGGTACACCGTGGACTGGACTAATTGTTTTTTAATATAAAAAAGGATGCTTAGGCACTACTAACATATTTTAAACAAGCAAGAGAAATTCGAGACTCGAGACATAAACTTGACTGTGTTCAATAAGGTTCAATAAACTATGTTATTTTAATAACATGATTAAAAAAAAATAGACAATGACAATAAATCAACTAAACTAAGCAAAATATTGATAATGATGTCAAAGAATCATCTCAACCTAATAGTTTAAGTTGTTAGGTGATGTCCCAAGATATGATTTATATTATTCTCTAACAAATGATTACCTACACAAAATAAATACTTGCTAATATTATGAAAATATATCTTGTCAATATTTTGAAAGGTCTATATAATCTTACCTGATAATAAAGCGAAAGTTAAATGAAATTTAATCAAATAATATCTAAAACAAATTTTAAAGTCATTTAAGAATAAAAAAGGAGACCAATCAACAAAATATTGAAGAAAAAAAAGATTAAAATAAATATTTAATTTAAAAAAGATTAAAAAACAACTCAAGTCAATCCGATTTAAATCACCAAACATGTAGTCTAAGTCATGAGAACGGGATAATGCCTATAGAAAGCAAAATAAAAAAAATAAAAAAAGCTCAATGTCCAGTTAACTTAATGTTGAATGATGAAATTGAAAACAAATTCAATTTAAAAAAAAGAAAAAAAAACACAAGTCAATCCATGTAAGCATGTCAAACTCGTTATCCAAGTCATGAGACTGAGATAACCATGTAGAAAGAAAATTTAAAAAAAAAATTATAAAACTCAATTTACGACCAATGTTGAAGGGCAAAACTGAAAATAAAATTTAATTAAAATAACTACGAAAAAAGAACACCCGAGTTAACTTAGGGAACCCACAAAATTCACAACCTAAATTATGTAACCAGGATAACCCCATTAAAATAGAAAGAAAAAAAACTAAATTCACAATCTAAGTCATGTGACTAGGATAGCCCCATAAAAAACAAAAAAAAATTATAAATTTCAATCTCCAACTAACTCAATTTTAAATGATAAATTTTTTTTAAAAAAATTCAATTTTAAAAAATGACCTAAAAAAAGTGAGTGAATTGAAAAAAAAAAATAAAAAAAGAAGCTTAATTCCTAGCCGACCTAATGTTGAAAGACAAAATTATATATATATAAAAGTGATTTTTAAAAAGGATAAAAAAAACAACCCTAGTAAGCTTATCAAACTCACACCCTAAGCCATGAGAATGGTATAATTTAAAGAAAAAAAATAAAATAAAAAAAACTCATGAAACTCAATTTCCAAACCAACCCAATGTTGAAAAGTACTAAAACTTAAAAAAAAATCCAATTTTTAAAATAAAAAACAATAAAAAAGGATCCAATTTAACCTGAGTTAACTCGTCAAACCCTCAACCCAGCTCATAAAACTAAGATAACTCCATAGAAAAAAAAACAAAAAAAATTACGAAGCCCAATATCAACCAACACAATGTTAAAGGATGAATTTTTTTTAATAAAACATATGAATTTTTTAAAAAATCAAATTCAACTCAAATTAACCTTTCAAACTCATCATCTCGATCATGAAGCCACGATTACAATATAAAAGGAAAACTGGAAGAAAAATCACAAAGTCGAGTTTTCAAAGATCAACCCAAAGACAAGAGATAATTTTTTTTTATAAAAAAAAGTCATTTAATATAAAGAATCCAAAACGAAATAGAAAAGATAAAATAAAAACCAAAACTAACATAAAAATAAATTTACAGGACCCTTACCATTTTGAATAGAATGGGTATAGACTCCTAAATCAATAAAATTTATTTCATAGAATTTTTTTCCTAAGAAAGCATCATCCAAGTGATGGCGCAAGATCCAAAGTGATATGAATTAACCAACTACTAATAATGCAAGGTATAATTTTCTCTCTACCTCCACAGTTAATTAGCCATTTATTTATTTATTTATTTATTTATTTTGTGAATAGATTGACAATTCCTCTCGGCTACTTGCATCTTTGAAATTAATTAATGGATATATTGGGAAGCAAAATGAACATTGAAAATCTTGCTGAAAAAGGGCTTGCATTGATAATGCATCACCTCCTCCAGCGCAGCTAGCTGTACTAAATTACATCTAGTCATCAAAAAATTGATGTGCTGGGCTTATGTAAGCTCAATAATTAGTCTAAAGACTTAAAACTGATAGAAAAGGACGTAATTAAATTATCTCTAGATCCGTTTTTCAAGTCATTGGAAGTTGGAAAGACATTATCTGATTTCTGGATAGTAATGCCATCACCTCCCTTTCTATGAAATCATCCCTAATTCTTTCATGGTCATGTCCCACTTCGAGAATTAATTGACCTAAAACACCATGGCAACTGTGTATCTCTTCGAAGTTGAACATGAAAGGGGGCTATAGAGAATAGGATCCGCCATTGATGCCCCTGCTCGCCAACACAAGCTAGCTTGAGTGCCTGTGAATATAGATTTACGATGAACAAGTTCATACAAGTTTTTTTCTCAATAGTAGAACGTCGAGGATATTCAAAGAAATTACTAATTTTCAAGAATTTAGTAATTTTTTTTAATGTGGGTATCCGGGTCATCTTGGGTGCACCTCGACTAATTCCATGGACTTTAAAATTAACGACCATGTAAATTTTTAATAGCTTCACGGGCCTAGAAGTTAACGACCATATAAGTCTCCAGTAACCCTAAGGTTTGTGAGATTCAAACTGTTGATCTCTAGAGAACAAATATATGATTTGATTAATTGAACTATACTTCCTAAAGTTTACGATCATGTAAGCCTCTAATGGCTCCCACAGGCCCTGGAGTTAATGACCATATAAGCATCCAGTGACCCTGAAGTTCGTGAAATTCAAACCAGTAATCTTTAAAGAGCAAATTTAGAGTCTGATTAGTTGTACTATATCCCTAAGAGTCTAGTACTTTTATGTGCGCGTGTGTATGCTTGTGGTTTGTTGGACATGAAGGAAAAAAATGTTGGATGAATTTGAAAATAAAATAATAAAAGGAGACCCACATAGGCAATGCATGGTTTTGGGGGTGCAGAACATGTAAATAAACCTTAGATTGAAGGGTCGAATTAAGAAAAATTTCTTATTGTTTATTATTAATATAGTTTTTCTCAAATTTCGGTGCACCGCGCCCGCCCTCTCATCTTTCATATTGTTCGCCTCCCCTCATCATGATTGCTTAATACAATGTTCTCTATAGATTTTTGGGTCACAAAATTCCTACGGTGGTGTCAAAGTGGCTGCACATGCATGCGCACTAGGATCCTGGTAATTTTAACCATATACCCGTTTATTTCCTCTTTTTTTCTCGTATTTTTTTTTCATTTTTCAGAGAAGACTTAGCTAGTAATAAAATTAAAATAAAAAAAATGAAATATCTAGTAAACAAATTTTAGATACTTAATTAATACTATTTTTTGCCCTTGCTTTATTTAAAATATTGAACAAAAAAACAAATCATACCATTCATCTCTATGCAAACTTTAAGTCCTAAACTATCCTTAAAAGGAATCACCATTTTTTAGAAATTATTTGTTATTGTAATAATTTTTATTTTTTATCTCATCATAGAAAAAATACAAATTATTTGGCTAGTTAAATAATTTATATTTTTAACGATGAGTTTCGCACGTAATTGAGTTTCAAATCTTAATTTTGTAAAACCTAAAATAACATGTATTTTATTTATGGATACTTCCTTTTCAGTTATTTTTAATTAAATAAATAAAAAAATACATCTCATAATATTTTTAATCAAACATGTATTTTTATTTTATGGATACTGTTTTTCATTTATTTTGCATGTAAAATACATCTTATAATATTTTTAATTAAATATATATATTTTTTAAAACCTATTCTTTATATATATATATATAAAAACCCACAACTAAAAATATTTTTAAATTTTTTTTTTAAAAAACCTAAAACCATAAAATTTACCGGACACACTTCACCTTTAAAGTTAATCATATTAATCAACATATTCATATATTATATGAAGTACAATCAATGATGAATATTTGTTATGATTACAAGGCCACCCAGCTCCATTCGAGTAATAAACAAGGACAAGAAGTTTCCTCTTGGAATATATCATCGATCAAGGGGGTTGGAAGAAATTTGTTTTATTAGCTAAGTTGGGACTATGAAATATAATCAATGATCAATACACATCAATGTTTATGTGGGTCTGAGATTGCGATGTAGGGTATTTTTTAAAATAATTTATCATTTAAAAATATATTAGAAATTATTTTTATTTTTTGATATTAGTAAATTAAAATTATAAAAATAATACTAGAAAATATCAATTTAATATATTTTTAAAAAATTAAAAAATAAAATAAAAAAATTACGGAGACACCCATTATAGAGATGCCACGTGGTAATTCATCATAGATTCAAAGTGACTTGTTTGGTGGGCTAGAAAAACAACTCCCCCCATTGTGCTTTGAATTTGTGTTAAGTGAAAGTACACGATCGATCCCTTGAAAATGAAATCCCATTTTGGATTTACTCCAAAATTTCTAAGAGTGTCATCACTGCATTTATCTAAATTTATGAATACTTCTCATTCTTCAATGCTGCTGATTTGAATATATGGATCTGACACCTAACTATTTGTAATTAATTAATACATTGCTTTGCTTGTAATTATAATCTCCTTCTTTATCATCATGATTCAAATTTCAAAACAAGATACACATCAAGTAAAATTCTCATTAATTTTCTAGTTCTGATAAGGATATATTGTCACGTCGCCGATCAAAATTAAAATAAATAACAACAAAAAAATAAAAAACCCAGTTCAAACCGATTTGGTTTGGTTTGATTTGGTTTTTTAGAACAAAAATCAGTTCAAACCGATTTAGCTCGGTTTTTTTCGGTTTGGATTCGGTTCGGTTTTTTCGATCTCATACTTGTAAAATAAAAACCGAACCGAACCGGTCGGTTTTTTTTTAAATTCTAATTGGTTTTTTTTCATTGTTTGGTTTTTTGGTTATTTGTTTTCTGGTGGTTTTTGTTTTCCACCCCTACCATGTATTACTTAGATATTTTTTAAAAACAATGTTTCTTAGATTTTTTTTTATTTTTATTTTTGATATCAGCATATTAAAACCATCCAAAAATATCTAAAAAATATATTTTTTCAGGTGAAATATAATCTAAAAAACATTTTAAAAAACAGATTGTCACTTAATTTTATTTGTCATGCTATTAAATAGACTCTCTTAATGCATGGGATCCTATATATGACAAAGTTTATTTTATAATAATTGGTGAAAGCTTTGATACATTACATAAGCAAACGTCTTTAGTGACCTGAAATATAACAATATAAAAGAATTAAATTAGGGTAAAACTTAGCATCCACTAATTAGTTTCCTAATCACTACTCAAACAATTAATGAAGCGTGGGAGCCATGAGTGTGAAAAATGAAGGCTATTTTTCAAAGTTAAAATAGGCTGTTCCTCACCATCAACCCTAAATCATTGGCTGCAAATTGCACGACATAATAATCAGAAGATTAAATTAAACTTAACCCTAAAAAAATAAATGACGACATTATTTATCATTATTTTATAAGTGACGACATTATATATCATCATTTTTCATATTCATAAATTATCCATCAAATTCTTTATATTCATGCTTTTCAAAGTTTTTTTCTTTTCCCAAGAAGTTCCTCTCCATCAACCCAAAATCAATGGCTGCAAATTGCATGTCATAATAATCAGGAGATCCAGAGAGTGTTTGAAAATACAGGCTAACTCATGTTTTAAAAAATTTCAATTTTTTTATTAAAAATTATTTTTTTAAGTATGTATTGGATCGTTTTGATGCACTGATTTTAAAAATAATTTTTAAAAAATAAAAAAATATCATCTTGATGCATTTCGACGTGAAAAATACTTTAAAAAGCAAACACAATCATACTTTCAAACAGGCCCTAAATTAAATCAAACCCTTTAAAAACTAAAAGATGATATTATTTATCTTACAACCTCTGATCATTGATGATAGACTGATTTGTCTTTACATGTAATGATATGTTCATAGGACTATGATTTTAATCACTTAATTGATGATTGAAAAAGGGGTGAGGCTGCCATAGCCATGGATACAACTAGATAAAATGAACTGGAAAGTGATCTTTCATTGTATTAGGGCACCGCACCGCACTTCTAGAAACCAAGACCAGCAACATATATTTATTTATCTTACAGCATATATCTACTTTTATGATAAAGATTGATGGCCTAATTTTACCTTTTCGGCATGACCATCAATATCTATCTATCTATCTAGGTTAATAATTGATTTTTCTGTTTTGAGGGGAAAAACATTAAAAAAAAAAAAAAACAAGGGGTCAATAGTCAAGTCACTCCTTCATGCATGATTGATATTGCCATGGTTTTTATGGTTGTGAAATGGGGAAAAAAAAAGAAAATTTAAAAAATATTTATGGAAAAAAAGTCTAATTGAAAAAGTGTTTTGTTGGTTGAGTAAATAATTACTCAAAATACATGCATTGAAAAGATTGTTTATATTAGTGTTTCCAGATATTTCTTATAACTTCAAACAAAGCAGTAGTAATTAATTTACTTTCTCTCTTCTCTATATATATATATATATATATATAAAAGAAGTAATAACTTTGGGTTTGATCCCTACGAAGTTGGGCTTAGATGGATCATGGGTTTTAAGAATAGTTACTCAATTATAAGAAGCCATTCATTAATTAAGTTGGGCTTTATACAAACAAGGCCCAGCCCACCATAACAACCTATACTTTTTCAAGTGATTTTAATACAATCACAACATAAAGGCATGGTCAAACAAGGTATTTATTTTAAAGTCCAGCCCGATTCAAGTGGTTTACCTGAGATCCGGTCAATTTGGGACTGGAATCAAGTCGGGTTTGTGAAAAAATAAGGAAAGCTTAAAACCCGGCGGGTTGACCCAGTAAGACCCGGTCAAAAATCAGGTTGCAACTTATTGACTTTTTTGTTTTTTACTATAATAATGTCATTTTGATTTATTAAAAAACTCAGAAATTATCCGGTCAAAACCCGGGACCCGGACTTTAGGTCGGGTCAATTACCGGGCTTGGTTTAAAAATCATTCTTGATATCAGCACATCAAACTAATATGAAAACATCAAAAAATATTAATTTAAAGCAAAAAAAATAAAAAAATTTAAATTTTTTCAAAAACACTTTTGAAACCTGATATCAAACACACCCACAATTAAACTTATATATTCTGCAATTGGGTCACTTACTATCACAACAGATATTTAGGCGATCATTAAGATAGATTATTCATAAAATTGCCATCTAGTTTTACTTAAACGTGAAAACTAAGAAAAACCTAACAATGGATTGAAGAGGCTCTGGCTATAGGGGTTCCTTACCCAATTGGAAAAGACCACAATCACCCTAGCATGCTCTCATAGCAAGGTTGTTGCTTCCTTCAATCCTAATTAAATTTCCTCGTACAAGTTCATTTATGTCTTTTT
>Ga0325403_1005298_pt1 | contig 12141 bp, 4 predicted proteins | sample PopdelMetagenome_19_FD_205665 | JGI IMG/M metagenome (GOLD analysis project Ga0325403, IMG submission 205665) | Populus deltoides microbial communities from Bellville, Georgia, United States - Xylem-PdKOR-R4 | ecosystem: Host-associated > Plants > Phyllosphere > Stem > Wood/Secondary xylem...
CTCCCGCCCCTGCCTATTTAATTCACTATCACTGTAGCAAGATCTTGTTTTCCTGTAACTGGGCCGGGCAAGGTTGGCTGGATCATGCCGAGTGTAAAAAAAAGAGTGGGTAGGGTATTGGTCTTAGAGTGTGTTTGGCAGTGTGGTTGCGGTTGCTTTTTAAATAGCTTTTCGTGCCAAAATATATGCTAATGATGTTTTTTTATTTTTTAAAAATCATTTTTGACATCAGCACATCAAAATGATTTGAAAACACTAAAAACATATTAATTTGAAGTTAATAAAAAAATAAAAAATTTTCAAATTTTGTCAAAAGCGCTTTTGAAACGCAGAAACAAACAGGCCCTTAGGCCAGCCACCCCAAATTGAGTTTGTTAACCCTTATGTGTTTTTCATATATTTTATCCCCTTTCTATTTTGATATCTAACCAAACGATTCTTTTTTTATATATCAAAATTCAGAAATATTTAAGAATATTCGTTGATTTATTTGTGGGCTCCTCATGCCTTGTTTTATTTTTTTTTCTTTTGTTTTTCTTTTTGCTATATGCTCATTTTGTGGACCATTACTATTAAATACAAATATATTGTGCAATATTTTTTTTATTCTTGTCTAAAAAAAGTAAATAATAAAAAGGGTAAACAAACAGAAAAGGGCATAGAAAAATTGTTTCTTCTTCATTAAAAATTCAAAATTTTAAAAACTTATTCACTGACGTCAAAGTTAAATAACACATAATGAGAATTCCAACGTGCTGACAATTAATGATGTTTTTTACTATGGTACACATTCCTCAATGAAATCACTGACGAAATGAGAATTCCAAAGCATTGGTAATTAATGTTCTTTTTTACTCTTGATTATTTACTCTTTTACCAATAGAATCACCGATAAAATGAAAAGGTTATTGGTAATATTTGAGGGGTTTCTGGAATTTTTCTTACGAATTGAAAATTTCAACTTGACTTCACAGACGGAATCACCGATAGAAATTTTAAAGATATTAATATTTAATATTATGTAAATAAAATATAACATAAAAGACCACAAGCACAACATACAGGGTTTCATCTTCTCCATTCTTCTTCTTTCATCCTCTTTTTTCTTTCTCTTCTTCTTCATTTTCTTATTTTTGTTCACGACCCGAGCCAAAATCAAGCATTATATTCTTTTCTCATCCTAAAGTATACTGTCTTTTTTATTTTTCTCTTTATTTTCTGGGTTTTTTAAGAATCCTTTTTCATTTTTTTTGTTTTTTTTTAATGCTCAATCGACACTAAACACGTCATAAAAGTAAGATTTTTTTATTCCTTTTTCTTCTTTATTTTTTTTTTTTTGCATTAGTTTTGTGTTTTTGTCATTATTTTTGTTCAATGTTTTGTTGAATTTTAGTGGTTATTTACATAATGTTTTCATTATTTTATTTTTTTTCCAATTTTGTTGTTCAATTTCAATTAAATATGTAAGATTAATTTTAATTAATATTTTTTTAATTTAGATTATTTTTTTTTTAAATTTAGGATTAAAAAGATTACCACTTAGAAAATGAGAATTTTATTCGAAATTAAATTATTGTAATTTTTTTTTGTTAATCTATATAAATGCTTAGGGGAAAGTCTATTGCACGTCATGAGGACAAGATCACTTCTAATTCTTCTAGCTCTGATGCTGACAACCACGAGTTATTAGGTGCCGACCAAGAATAGACATCGACTCACAACACGGGGTCGCCGATCGAGTGCGATGCTACAATATCAAGAGGGTTCCCTTCATAGTGGGATCCATTTACCTGCAAGTATGAGGCCCAGTAAAAGGATAACCTTTCAATGTAAGTTTGATTTGCTTTCACAACTGCATGTTTAATAATTTTTTTAAAATAATTTTATTGAACAAATGCAATTTCAGGTTTACAAACATTAAGGCTACAAAAACAGTAACATCGTCTTTAAATCGTCGATGGAAATTTTATTGTTTCAATAGAGTCGGGTTTTCAAATATCTTGAATGAAATTTTCCTGTAATAATTTTTTATTATATGGGAAAATTTGAATGAGAGAGAGTTGATGATAATGTTGCAATGAGAGTTTAGGAGAAGCACACTGCAACTAAGTAAGATCAAAATCAAGATAATATTTTTTTCATTTACTAACAGTTAGGTTGCGTGATTTGTTGTTTTAGGTGCAAAAGAAAGCATAACAATATGTGAGGCAAAGCGAGTTTTTAGCCTAGAAGGACATAGCGGTTGAAAGGATTTTAGACCGTCATATATCTCGAAAGATGTATGGGCAGACTACATTCAACACATGACATCCGTGTTTCACTCGACGATTACAATCCGATACGAAGAACTGGTACCAATGTGTTCATGGTTCTGTTACCACGCATACTGGTGGATCCGTTCCATTTGTTTCGCATGCGAAGCGGATGGTAAGATTTTTTTTATTCCTTCCTTTTTTTGTTTGTTAATTTTTATAAATATATTTAACTGACAATATTTTTTATCTTGTAGGTTATGGTTTTTGGACGCGAGCAAAGCTCGATGGAGCTTTTTGTTGAAATACATGTGTAAAGTGATGATCACTAAAAGGGGTGCAGTAGTTTGCGAATAGCAGAGCTTTGCACTTTGTGGTATGTTGGTTTTCAATCATTTTTTTTATTAAGTTATAATTTCCTTTAATTTGATGAATTTTTTTTTTCAAGGATACATATAACAATCACTTGAATGATGGATACAGGGACGATCATTTGACCCATCTGGATCTTGATCCGGATTTGTGGTTAGAGGCAGGATTGTCTGGTGGGCCCGATAGAAATTGGGTGGACGGACTCTCTAAAACTATGACTAAGAACTTGCGAACGACCTATAGTGTTTCAACTGTTAGATGCTCGCAATCGGTTCCAAGCACTCAAACTCCCGAGTTCGAGGTGATGTTAAACCAATGAGTATAGGATCGGACGACCCATCTTAATGAAAAATATGAACAACTCACTACGGATTATGAAGAATTTCACCGAGTGGTAATGGAGATGAGATCACATATGGATGATCCATATGCTCCTCATTATTGGCCCCACAGTCCCAACGACGACCAATCTCCTCCTCCAGCGCCGCATCTGTTTTAAATTAATTATATTCGAACGAATAAATGTATAAATTTGTAATAAATATTTAATTTTTATATTATTTTAATTTCTTTTTATATATTTTATTTTATTTTATTTTATTTTATTTATTTTTCTACTTCTATTCAATAAATTCTTTTACAAAAAAAAATATTTTTAAATATTACTGACAGGGTTACCGACAAACCACACTCGTCGGTATATTCCAGAGAGTTGGTAAAGAATTATTGCAAATGTCACTGCTACTGTTAACTCTCTGAAGGAATTACAGATGGTATTTTGTTGGTGATATATTATATTTACCGACGGATATATTGATGAACAAATAAAAACATTAATGAAATTGCATACAATATTCTGTCGGTTATTTGGCAAACTTCCCGAGGAAACTTCTGAAGGAATGAAGCTAATAAAAAAAACTTTTTGGCGTGCTTTTTCTGTCTTTAAATCCATTGGAAAATTTACTACTGAAGAACTCACCAACATACCAGAAATTACCGATGAGAGTTTTTTTATGGCCTTTTCCGTCCATAAGCCCGTCAGTAAAATACTTACCGACAGATTGTGAGTGTAAATACCAAAAATAATTTTCATCTATAAAACTGTTAAATCTGATAGTATATGTGAGGAGAGTTTTTTGCTCATTTGATCTCGTTTAATTGAGCTTGAACCAAGTTATTAGATTTCAGTTGCCATTAGGTCCTTCCGGCGCCTTCCAATGTCTTGAGGTTTCATTGCTTTTGCTGCTCTTTGGGTCCTGCTTTCTAGCTCACTGTCTTGCAGAACCGATCAACCGGTCTTGTGATTTCCCTGAACCGGTCGACTATCTCCTAGGTTTTTTTTATTTTCTGGGTTTCTGCATGAACAACCGATTGATTGCTTTTGGGTTTTCCAGAACCAGTTGACTGGTTAACAAGCTATTTGTCTAGGCAGTCTATTTTTTACATTTTTGTTTTTCTTTTAGCTTTTTCCTTCTTTTCTAGTTGCTTTTGGTCAGTTTGACCCGAGTAACAAGCCTTTGTACTTCTTAAGGTATGCTCCTCGTACTTTTATATACTTTTTTCTCTCTTATACAATTACATTTATCTAAAAAAAAAAGGCTATGAATATAAAATTATTCATATACACTGCAAGGTCAATGTATTAGTTTGGGTTTTTTTTTTTCTTCTCTTCTCTTCGAATCAATTGATTTAACTTGTATTTGGGAGTGTCGCTCAAACAAAGATTTACCCAAATATATATTTATTTAGTTTAAAATTATATATTTTTTAATTTTTTTATATTGTTTTAATGTGTTGAAGTTAAAAATAAACTTTTATAAAATAGAAAATATATTATTTTAATATATTTATAAATAAAAAATACTTCCAAAAAATAATCTTTATGATTATCAAACACCCCGTGAAGCAAATAGAATAAATCAATCACAAACTTAATGGAGTCCAACTTGTCCAAACAATGATTACAAACATCCTCTCTGTTTACAGTTTATTACGCGTTCTTAGATAAGATAAAATCCTAATTTTCAACATTTTGATTTGAAAAAAATTAAGATGTTGAAATTTACGTTGGACACATCAAGCCTCTAAGAGCAATTTAGTCATGGAAGTGGCTTTCTTTTGGTGTTGGTGATGACAGTGACAGAAACATTTTGATCTGTGTTTGTGTGGAAAGCGCCTCAAACTCCACCTCCATTTGTTTTTGTAAATTATTAAAAAAAAAAATATTTAATCATTGACGGTGGGGCGGTCATTAATGGGAAGAAAGACAAGGGTGTCTTGGCAGGTTTTGCACTGACTGTGTCCTCAGTTGGAGACTTTGCATGTATGTTTATTATTCTCGTGGTGTTTTATATATCTGTTAAATTTGTAGGATGTTCAGTGAATCTAAAAATTAGTTTAGATTCAGTTTAGTATGTATAAGCTGATCCGAACATTTCGGATTAAAAAAAAAAAACCAAGAAGACAAAGGGTAGCATGTTTTCAAGGTAAAGGTTTTGTATTCTTTTGTAGTTCTGTTTACATTATTTGCACTAATAGGTTCCATGAAATTAGATTCATAATGGAGAAGTCATCCATTGTGGTTAGTGTTTAAATTTGTAAATTTGAATAGGAGAAGTAGAGCTTAAATATGGGTTTTTTCTTCTTTTTTTTTCAATTCTTTGTAATTTTCGATAAGAGAAGTAGTAGCTTAGTAGCTTTTTATGTGATACGTGAGTGTTTGGAAACGCGGTTGTACTCGTGTTTTTAAAAATATTTTTTTACTAAAAATTAATTTTTGTATATGTTTTGAATCGTTTGATGCGCTGATCTCAAAAATAATTTTTTTAAAATAAAAAAATATCATTTTGATGTATTTCGGTATAAAAAACACTTTGAAAAGCAACCACAAACACACTATCTTAAATTTCTAGTTGGATTTATTATTTGAGCATTATTATTTCTCTTCTTTGTTAATGGGTTTATTTTGGTGTGATTGCATTAATAAAAAGAAAGAAAAGGATACAACTATTAAAAAGAACTTTAGATTATAATAAAATTTTAGTAATATTTGTAAACTTTTTTATAATGTATAATGTTATTAATTATGTATGGAGTGGTATATAAAGTGTAATTTTTTTTATAAAAAAAGACAAAATGTTACCATGCTCAAATATTAGGAGGGCCGGGCTAATTTTTTTTTCTTTTTATTAAGATAAAGTAAAAAATAAATTACGGAAAATAAAACTTTTATAATCAAATATTTTACAAAAAGAAAAACAATATAAATATGTTAGTTTGAGCAATATTTTTCATTGCGTTATTATATCATTAGGATTTGGCAAAAGTTGTAATATAGTTCCATAAAGCTTTTTTTTTCCATATTAGTGAGAAGGGTGACATGGGTGAATCGTCAAAGATATGATGTAATTACTTAAAAAAAATAATTTAGATGTAATTAGCAATATCACCCACACACTGTCAGGAAGCACTTTTTGGAATTTATATTATAATTAATTATATGACAATAAAAAATAGATATTCATAGAAAAAACTACAAGATAAAATATGTATTTATTTTACCAAAACTATCTTTTCTTATTCATACAATATTTTTTACAACAAAATGATTCTTTTATTAGCAGAGTGGTTTATTAAATAAAAAATAACAACAAAAAACAAATATTCACAAGAATTATAATAGTTTGAAGTAAAAAGAAAATTTCTAATATTTTTAATTAAAATCATAATTTTTTATTCATTTATTTTTTTTTTATTTTGATGAAAACATGTGTTTTTTAGAAGCATTGTTTTTTAAGCAAACAATTATTATAATAATGAAAGAAAGATTGAATAAAAAAATAATGAATTGGTTATTTTTATGCACCTTTATAAAAAATATAAAAAAACATAAATCAGAAAATTATATAAAAACATAATCAAATACATATTTTATTCTCGTTTAATATTAATTAGCAAATTATTTAAATATATATATATATATATATATGTATATGAGATTAATACATAATTATTCATAAACAAATTATTAATATCATCATAAAAAGGTCCAGTCTACTAAAAAATAATGGTATAATTCGATAATCCCTTAAATATTATTTTAATAAATTAATTTTATTAGAATTTTATCCAAAAATGATAATAATGGGGCATCTAACAAATAATTTTTTATTGACATCAAAATAGGCTTTTTTATAGGAAACAAATAATTTTTCTAACATTTTTTCTCTCCTGTACTATTTTTCGATTACTTTCTCTCTCAACATCAAGGGTATGAAACATAAAAAATTATAGCTTAGGACTAAAATATAAAATCCTATACTATCAAGGACCAAAAATAAAAAACTATAGAGACCAAACTGTAGTTTTTTACACCCATGAAATATATATAAAAAAAAAGGAGCTATTTTTTTAGTGTTAAATTTGGTCCATGTTGTTTTAGTTTTTATTTAAATTATAAAATTAAATTATTTTTTTTATAATATTGACATTTAATTTAATGTTGAGAAGTTTCTGGCTAACAAGAATATGCTTAAAGCATGCAAATAAAAAAAAGACTTAAAATCATGTCAACATAGTATAAAAGGATAGAATTAAATAAAAAAATCAGTGATTATATATAAATAACTCTTCAATGACAAAAACTCAGGGACATAAACAATTGCAATTTAGTAGGCCAAAATGCAATTATCTCACAATCCATGATAAAAGGAACAATAGTGTTAATAAGTTATTGATGAGTAATTTAGAGAATTTATCTTATATTATTTTTAAAAAAAAGATGATTAACATTTTAAATAATAAATTTTGAGAATATGCATAGTTTTGAGAAATCAAATATAACTATATAATATGTAGTTTCTGATTATGAAATTGACCATAAAAAAATTAAAAGCACTTTTTATGGTGTGTTGAAAGGAAAACACAATCTAAATTGAGTCCCTCCCCAAGAAAAACTTGTTGATACCTAGATAGGTTTTTTTTGAAGCTAAAATCTAATTAATCAAACACACACTCTCTCTCTCTCTCTCTCTTTATAACTTTATCTCTCATGTCTCAATATACATGGATTGAACATAAAAACAATTTATGATTGAAATGTAAAATTCTAGAACAACAAGGTCTAAACATAAAAAAAAAATAAAAAAAAAATAAAAAACTGCAGAGACCAAACTATAGGTTTTTGTGCTCATGAACAATAAAAACAAAAAAGGATTGGTTTTTTTAGTGTTAACTTTGATCCTTATTGTTTCAATTATTTTTGAAATTATAAAATTAAATTCTATTTTTTAATATTAGCTTTTAATTTAATGTCAACATATTTCTTGCTAACAAGAAAATGCTTAGAGCATGTATATCGAAACAAATTGCAAAACTTAAAATCATGTCAATATAATGTAGAAAAATAAATTTGAAAAAACAAATTAGAGTTAATGTTACCATATAATTTTTCAATGACAAAAAAAAAACAATTACATTGTAGTAGCCCACAATGTAATTATCTCACAACTATAATAAAAGAAACAGTAATGTTAATAAGTTACTATATTCATTACATATTATGATGATAAGAAATTTAGAAAGTCTATTTTATTTTATTTAAAGAAAAAAAAAGAAAATTATCATTTTAAATAATAAATCTTGGAAATATGGATACTTTTGAGAAACCAAATATAACTACATAATATATAGTTTTTGGTTATGAAATTGATCACAAAATTATTTTTTTCTTTTTGATAAATTGACCAAATAACTTTACATAAGAAATTATTTTTTATGGCATGTCACCGTCTCAATTCAAACCTCCCCAATCCAAGACAAATTTATTCACACCAAAATAGGTTTTTTTTTTAACCCAAATGTAATCAATCAAACACTTTCTCATTTCTTTCTCTGTTTTCGATGATTCTCTCTCTCATATCTCAATATCTAGGAAATGAAGAATAAAAAAAATAAAGTTTAGGATTTAAATGTAAATTCTAAAAAAATAAGGACCAAACATAAAAAAAACAAAAATTATAGAGACCAAACTATAGTTTTTTGCACCTGAACAACAAAAATAAAATGATTGTTTTTTAAGTGTTAATTTTGGTCCTTGTTGTATCAATTGTTTATAAAATTATAAAATTAGCTTTTATTTTATAATATCAACCTTTAATTTAATTTCAAGAAGTTTCTCGCTAATAAGAATATGCTAGAGCATGCAAATTAAAAAAAATATATAAAACTTAAAATCATGTCAACGGAATGTAGGAGGATAAAATTGAAAAAAAAATCAATAATTGTAACTATATAATTTTTCAATGACAAATAAAAAAAAGAGACAAAAACCATTTCGCATATTATAGTAGTCCATAATGCAATTATCTCATAGTAAAAGTAATAACAGTGTTAATAAGTTGCTATATACATTATGATGAGTAATTTAGAAAGTATAATTTATATTATTTAAAGAAAAAAAAGATTAACATTTTAAATAATAAAATTTTAGAATATGGATAGTTTTGAGAAAACAAATATAACTCCATAATATATAGTTTCTGATTATGAAATTAATCAAAAAATTATTTTTCCCTTTTATAATCGAAATGGGATCAATCAAACACTTTCTCTCTCCTCTTTTTTATTTGATGAATTTCTCTCTAATCTCTCAACATTTAGGATTGAAATGTAAAATCTTAAAACAACAAGGACTAAACATATAGAGATTTAAAACTACAAAGACCAAGCTATAGTTTTTTGCACCTATGAACACACAAAAAAAGCTATTTTCAATAAGTGTTAACTTTGGTCCCTTTTATTTTAATTATTTTTTTAAATTATAAAACTAAATTTGTTTTTGTAATGTTGACCTTTAATTTAATGTTGAGATGTTTCTCGTTAATTCGTATATGAATTGAAATAAATTGTAAGACTTAAAATCATGTTAACATAATGTACAAGTATAAAATTGAAAAACAAATCGAGTAATTTTAACTATATAATTTTTCAATGACAAAAAAAAAAAGAGAGATACTAACAATTACATCGTAACAATCCACAATAAAATTATCTCACAGTCTATAATAAAAAAAATAAAGAAACAATACTGCTAATAAGTTACTACATAAATTATAATGAGTCATTTAGAAAGTCTATTTTATGTTATTTTTTTAAAAAAAAAGCATTTTAACAATTCAAAGTTTGACAGTAACAATAGACTTTCACGTGAATATTATAAATAAGAATATAAAAGAAATGAGTCATACGAACACTTATATATTGAGATATTAACTCTGAAAATATACATGATATATGTGTGTATGTTATTATGAGAAAATGAACATGCATAGAAAGTAACATATGAGTAATAGATGAATATGAATTCTCTATAATATCGGCTTGAAGGAATCATAACAAAAAAAAAAAACTTCCTTGTGATTTAGGAGGAGCAACCAGGATTGGATCTTTTGTTAGGGGAGGTCGCGAGACAGGCGAAGCAGGTGCGTGATTTTCCCTTCTATTTGCACTTATACAATTTAGAATCCTTCTAGTGAATACAATTATAATAAATATCATGTTCAATATAAATAAAAGCCTAGTGTATTTACAAGATTATCTTCGACTAATGGCATCCATGATAGGATTGCCGGAATATGATTTACAAGATTAGCTCCAGCTAATGGCATCCGTGATAGGATTGCCGGGAAATGAATTACAGGATTAAACCATGCAAAGTCACCCAGTTTATGCAAGTAAATAAGATTATTCAATTAAGAATATACAAATGAGTGTTAATTGGGTTTAAAAGATTTACAAGCAAAATATAAGTTTTTTGTTAGAATTCTCATGGATTCGATAGAAAGTTAATACTTCATTCGTATTCATTACATGAGCATACATATATTTTTTTATCAACATAATGGTATGTTTATTTATGTAACAGGTCCATCAAACATTCAGGAAGATCATTAGTTTAGGACTCTACTTTGTGAAGCTTATGTAAATATTTAACTTAAAACAAAAGGAAATTAACGTGTAGTATACTTTTGTGCAAACCTTGATGTATTTATAAAGGTCCAGCTTAACATGTAGTATTTTAGTTATCTTGTAATTAACTCTTTTGAAATATTTAAGAACACTTCTTATATTGTAAATACTTTCTTTGCATGTTAGTATTCCTTTTCCTTTAAATTTTATAATATGATGTGTTGGACTATGTTCATATTGAACTTACTCGTAAGATATATATATATATATATATATATATATATATATATATATATATATATATATATATATATATATGAGGTGTGGAATTATGAGGTTTGATATAAGGTCTGGAATTAAGAGACCTTATGATGATGGGTTGATTGAGTAAACTGATAGTAGTCGATAACTTGAGATGTCCTAAATGCAAACAAAACTCTGCCGAATTTTTAGAAAAAAAAATAGCCTCAAATAAAGAGGATGTGTTGGAATTTTTTAATATTGATCGAGTCGTACAGTCGGACTATTACACCTTTTGTTTCAATTATTTTTAAAATTATAAAACTAAATTTGTTTTTGTAATGTTGACCTTTAATTTAATGTTGAGACGTTTCTCGTTAATTCATATATGAATTAAAATAAATTATAAGACTTAAAATCATGTTAACATAGTAGCAATCCACAATACAATTATCTCACAATCCATAATAAAAGAAAATAAAGAAACAATAGTGCTTATAAGTTACTACATAAATTATAATGAGTAATTTAGAAAGTTTATTTTATGTTATTTTTTTTTAAAAAAAGATTAGCATTTTAAATAATAAATCTAGAAAATATGGATAGTTTTGAGAAACCAAATATTGAAATCGATCACAAAATTATTTTTCCTTGTTGATAAATTGACCAAATAACTTAACCCAAGGAATCACACCTTGATCTAGTTTAAACACTACTAGTTCATTGGCTTGTATTCTACACTGCAGGCAGTATAAATTTTTTGTAGCAAAAACAAAAAAGTGTTGCAATTAGCAAGAAATTCTTTTATTGTGGGTCAATTTTTTTCATGAGTCAAAACCGTTACCTAACCCCCACTAATACTATAGAAAATAATGTTATAAATTTCATGAAAAAAATATGAACAGTATTTAATCAACCAAACTATCAAATAAAATCTAAAAATAATAATCATCAAGTGCTAAAAAAAAATGTTCAAACGAAACGAGGCTATGATTTCATTAAAAAAAATAAAAATTCAATGGTATTCAATAAAATTAATTTCTAGTTAATCCATTTCAATGGAATAAAGTGTAAAATAGAGGGGAATATATATATATATATATATATATATATATATATAAAGAGAGAGAGAGAGAGGGGGGGGATGCATGAGGATGTGTGTCTCACCTGTTCATTAAAGAGAGATGACCTTTTTTTATCTAAACCATCTATAAAAACAAGTAAAAATCCCTAGATCTACTTGATTTTTTTTTCAAGGCCAAATCTATCATTCTAGGCAAGGAAGAAAAATAACACCTAAGTAAAATTA
>Ga0325403_1005299_pt1 | contig 12139 bp, 5 predicted proteins | sample PopdelMetagenome_19_FD_205665 | JGI IMG/M metagenome (GOLD analysis project Ga0325403, IMG submission 205665) | Populus deltoides microbial communities from Bellville, Georgia, United States - Xylem-PdKOR-R4 | ecosystem: Host-associated > Plants > Phyllosphere > Stem > Wood/Secondary xylem...
CATGCATTAATTTACATGCAGCATGTAGGAATAATTTGACAAGCTATGTGTCAGCATACCCTATGGCGTGGCTTGCTAGGTTAGATGAAAGCTAAGGTGTTTCTCCCTCGGACAAATGATGGGTCATAATTTCCTGGAAATCTGCCGTCTAATCAAATTGCACCAACATCGGTCTAATCTTTAGACCAAAGAAAAGAAATAAACAGTGATTGTTGTGGATGAATGCAAAGCTGCAACTTACAGACAAGAAACAAAGCACGGATTCTTGAAAAGCATGGGTCTCTTTCGTTTGGCATATGTTCTTTGTCGAGAGGAAGTTGTAATATTGTTGGAGGATGGTAGCCATAGCCAGCAAACAAGCATAGGCAAATCAGAATTATTTAAGTCGATGGCAGCAGTCCAAATCTGTCCTAACCCCATGAACTCATTACTAAATTTGCAGTACAATTTGTCCAATTCTATAGTAAATTTGCTTCTTCTTCTTCTTTTTTTTTTTGCTTTACTAATTTATAAAACTTAGAATGCTTAACCTGTTTGAAGAGCGGCGTAGAGAATGGTTAAGTTAATAAATTAGATACAACCAAAAAATCTTATAAACCGATTATGAAAGCAAAATAGCATGCCTTTATTTATGGATAGTTAAAATTAATTTTATTAAACACCTAATAAAGTGAAAGTTCATATAGAATGTTAATGAAAAAAATATAAATTTAGTTAATGTTTGTAAGGCGATTTTTTTTATTTCTGAAAATATTCAAAACATATAGGCAAAATCCAATAAAGAATCAAGATATCATATTTTTCTATTTTATTGAAAAAAATATTGCGTGTCAAATCAATAAAGGAATGCCTCTAAGGCTTGGACGGCGGAGAAAACTGAGATTAGATTGATGAGATTCATGATAATGATTATTAGGGTTTTAAACGGATGGTCAAATTAAAAAAAGAAAAACAACACAACTGTCTGTTTTGAAGTGAAAGATTGAGTTTTGTTAATATTTTATTTTTATATCCATTTTAAATAATTATAAGATGTGATTTTTATAGGCCATATCTTAGAAAAAGTAAGAGACATGTAATATACTTTATTTTAATAATTAATTACCATTAAATATTACATTTTAGCTTTTTTATTTTTTATTTATTAGAGTTGATGACATATATAACATTATTTGGAGCTGATAATGTGTCAATTGTATATAATTTACCATTATTATCTTTGACTTAATTTTATATATAAGTAGTAGATACACGCATCGTTATTGGACTTAGGTGGAGATTTATCCACAAAAAAAAATAATCATTGCTATTATATCATATGATTAATTCACAGGTTAATAAGTCAATTTTTTTATTAAAATATTATTAATTTTTTTAAAAAAATAATTGATATTGTCTAATTGGATTTGCTAAGTTAACCATGATATTAAATGGGTCAAACTAACTTGGGTGAGTCAGTGTTTTTTTAAAAAATTTTAAAACTCAACATCCATTACAAATCACAAGTTTTATAAATTAATAAGGCTTAACATGAATATGTTGTTGAGACTTTGGAAAGGATTTTGTTGATGTTATCCATAATCCCAAGGAAAAATAATAACAGTGAAGGTGAAGTGAGTCTTGAAAAAGGAAGTGTAAGGATTAGATTTGAATCTATGGAAAAAGGGAGGTGTTTTTTTTTTTTTTTTTAAATGATGGCAAACCCTTGTAAGTTCTTTGATGGTACCAAAAATATACCGATAAAATATACTTTTAGACTCTGTTAATTTACTGGAAAGTAGTTTAATTTTAAAAAATAGTTTTAATGAAAAGTAAATTCCTGAAAAGTTTATTTTTTTAATATTTGGTAGTGTTATAAAAAATATGTTAGAAAATATTTTTTAATATTTGACTATAAAATGTAATTCTTAGGTAAATTAAAACATACAACACAATTATTTGTTTTGAAGTGAAAGATTGAGTTGTTTAATATTTTATTTTTATATTTATTTTAATTAATTTCTTATAGGTTATATCTTAGAAAAGTAAGAGACATGTAATATACTTTATTCTTTTTATTTTAATAACTAATTATCACTAAATATTACATTTTAGCTATTTTTTTTATTTTATTCATTGAAATTGATGATGTAACATTATTTGAAGCTTATAATGTGTCAATTGTCTATAATTCACCATTCTTATATTTGAATTATATATATATATATATATATATATATATATATATTAGCATTGTTGTTAGACTTGGTTCAGGACTCATCCAGAAAAAAGATTGTCATTAGGTTATAGGGTCAACTTGTGGCACTGAGTCCATTATTTTTATTAAAATTATAAACCTCAACCTGAAAATTTATAACGGTGAAACTTTAAATTAAAAAATAAGGAGTTTAAATAAAATTTAATTAGAATGTTGAATTTGTCATATACAAAGTGAGAAGTTACATCTCAAGGATAATAAAAAATAATAAGTATAACTACCCCACACAAGTCCAAGATACAAAGTAAGTGAAGATTTAATTCTTAAACATTCATTTTAGTGCTTATTATATAAATCTTTATATCTTACTTGATAGCACAAATTAAAATAAATTTACACACTTCACATTGTATGCATTATAGGATTGATATGCATTTATTCAGTTTAAGATTCATTAAGCTTAAGACTGTTAAAATTGGATTTTAAGTTGAATTGATCGACCGCTTATTCATCAGGGTTGAACATTTAGAAATCTGCATGAATCGATCAATCGATTGAAGTGACCAATCTGAATCGGTCGATCATTTTAGTTGTTAGAGGAACAATGATGGCTATAAAACAAATTTTTTTCCTTATATATATATATATATATATATATATATATATATATATATATATATAGTTTATCTAATGAAAAATTATGCACAAAATTTGAATAAATATCATATAAAATCTATTTTAAGAGAATTTTTTTTTAAATCATACTCATATTTGTACATTAAAACCTTCTTATTATTCCACAATAGTATAAATTCTCACACTTACTACACTTAAACACCTTCATACATTCTAAATGTTATTGAGTGAGTTATAGAGATATAAGCTTCACTTGTATTATCTACTTTTTGAGAGAGTGTTGTTGCATTTCAAACAATTATGATCCTTCAAGAGTTGAAGTAAAACATTATTGGTTATTGGTGAGGTACATCACCAAGGTGAAGATTCTTAAAGGGGGTATTTCTTCAAGTGGTGAAAAGGAGTTTGATGAGAATTCATCAAGGACATTGTAATCTTTGGCTTGGATTAATAAAGAATATAATACTCAAGATCGGTTTGGTGCTTAAGGTGTGGATATAGGATTGCCGAATCATGTTAAAAATCAAGTTTGCAATTTCTATCCCTATACTCTTTACTTTAAATACCTTAATTATATTGTTGGTTAGTTATGTTAATTCTGTTTAATTGAGTTAATTAGAATAATTGTTATTATTAGTAAAACATCTAATTCAACCCCTTAGTTGTTATTGTTGTTTTAATTCTAGAATAACAATTGGTATCAAAGCATAGTTCTCATTTATATAAGTTTGTTTGGACTTCGAGTAGAATGACAACCATTAGTTTTAATGTTCAAAATGAAGGATCGTTAACCTCTATACCATCTTTCTTTGATAGTAATGACTATGCCTATTGAAAAGCTCGGATTATTATATATCTTCAATCTATTAATTATGATTTATAAATGTCGATTAAAAATGTACCTAACAAGCCTACTAAGATTAAAATTAATATAACATTTCCTAAAAGCTATAAGTGATTATACCGATGATGATAAAAAAAATTTATATATGGATGTTAAAGTTATGAATACTTTGTATTGTGCATTTAGTAGAAGTGAATTCAATAGAATCACATCATGCAATAATGCTAAAGATATATGACATGCATTAAAGATAACATATGAAGGAACAAATTAAGCAAAGGAACAAAAAATTGACATGTTAGTGCATCAATATGAGTTATTTAAAATGCTTCCAAATGAATCCATAACTAGTATGTTTACTAGAATGACAACTATCACTAATAATTTGAATGTTCTTGATAGAACTTATACTAATGTTGATATTGCAAGAAAAATCCTTCGGTTCTTGCCAAAGACTTAGGAAGTAAAGATGATGGTAATTCGAGAAGTTAAGAACCTCACCAAACATTTCATTTATTGGAGGAACTCATTAAATCACTTGTGACTATGAGTCATAGAAAAATGAAAAGCAAGAACTAGAACATAAGCCAAAGAAGAATTTGGCATTCAAAACCATATACTATTGATAATGATGATGATGATGATAAAATGAAGGGAAACATTGCACTTGTCATAACCCATTTTTGAGTTCTTCCCAATTACATTTTATTTTCTTAAAAAAAAAACCGAAAAAGTGTCATTTTAAATGACACCGTTCTTCTTCTTCCCTGCACATGTAGAGGCAGGGAAGAAGATTTTAAATCTTTTTCCCCGCTATTCTCCTTCTCTTTCCCCTCCCACTTGCCCAAAAAACCTGCATAACCCATACCCACACAACCATACCCTGCAACCATTATGGAAGAAACATGAGACAGGGACCCATGCCCTACACTTGAACAGGTATAATGACCCTCTCCCTCGACATTCTATAAATATAAGGGAAGATTACAAGACAAGAAGGGGGCAAAAATTTTAGAGAAGGAGAGAAGCAAATGACAGATTAAAGGGGGGGATTTTTGGCAGAGAGAAAGATAAGAACAAGGAGAATTTTTGAGAGGAGAACAGAATAGAGAGAAGGAAGCTGGGGATAGTTTGAGAGAGGAACAGAGATTGATGTGAAAACAAGAAAAAAAAAACTGGGGGAAGGGGATTTTGAAGAAGAGAAGAGAAAGGGACGGAGAGTGGAGTGAAAGAACAGAAAAACTGAAGCAAAAAAAAAAAAAACAAAGCGAGAGGAGTGAACGAACTGAAAAGAAGAAGAAGAAAGAACCAGAAGGAAACAAAAAAAAAGAGACGAACGGGGAGTGATAACAAAAAAATGACAGACAAGGGGAGAGGTAACAGAAACAAAAAAGAAAAAAAAGAAGGCAAGAACAGAGGGGGACGAAAACAGGGGGAGAAGATTTGAAAAAATAGAAGAGAAGAAGACCACCTTCAACCCGGCATCGCCACCGCCTGCCTTCCTCATTGCTGCGACACCAGCTGCCACCGTTCCCCTAAGTCACCACCACCAGCACCGCAACCGCCAGAGAATAAATGGAGAAGAACAGAATAAACACATGAGAGGGGGAGAAATAGCATAAGGCAGTAGGAAGAAGAAGAAGCAGCAACCACCGTCTGCCATTGCAGCCACACCACCGTCACCACCAGTGACCATCAGCCTAGCTACCAGAGCGCCTCCATTCCAGGTAATTATCTCCCCTTCATCTCTATTTTTCCGTTTTAGTCTCTTGCATGCAGAACGTGCATGGAGCGTGTTTCTACAATGCAAGGGAAAATAATTACCCGGTTACTGTGCATGAGCACAATAACCGGCTAATTATATTTAGTTGGTTCTTGTGCATGACACAGTAACCAGTCCGGGTTGGATCATCAGCCCAGTTCACATGGCTGGGATGATTCCAGCCTAATATAAGGTAGTTTGTGTTTTATTTGGGTCAGTCCAGCCCAATTTTGTTCCGGGTCCGGCCCGTTTAAGAAAACAAATATAATAATAATACATTTTAAAAAATATTTGTGATTTTCTCGCGTATTTTTCTATCCATTTTGGTTAATATCGGTTTGTATTTTTATACCGTAAAAATACAAATCTGATATTAAAATACCTAGTTTTCAAAACATTAAAAAAATATTTTTTTTGTTTTCCTGCATACGTTCAAGTCTCTCAAAGAAAAATAAATCATATCGTATTTTCATACAACAAAAAATCCAAAAACATGTTTAAGCATGCATTTTGGTTTTAATAACCAGTTTATTAAAGTCACAGGAACAAGGCCAATATTTCAAAAAATATCTAAAAATATTTTGTTTTCTTTTAGTATCTGGGATTACAAATTTACATGTAAAACGTATTTCCGATATTAAAAAAGAGTATTCTTTTTTTAACGTTAGAATGGTTAGGCTTTACCTGATAAGATAAGAACGTCCTTACCGAGGAGGGCTTTTCTTGAACTATAGACAGACCAACAATTAGAAAACACGATAAGACCTTAAATTATTGTCAGACAATAAAACAATGCAGTTTACCTTAAGTAGGGCGTATTTGAGGTGCTAATACCTTCCCTTTATACAATCAGTCTCCGTACCCGATCTCTAAGACTAGTTAGGGTTCCTTGTGACTAAAATACTAAGTGGCGACTCCATTCCACTTTTTCCACTGATAAAAGACAAGAATTCCTTGTCTCTCCATATTTGCCTTGCCAGATAGATACATATACTTATGAGTGTAGAGGACGATCGTCGCAACACTGCACACGTGCAACAACACTTATCACAAGACAATTCCAAAATTTTCTAAGAAAGAAGTAAGGGAACAAAAAATTCTCAAACTTTCACTTGTTTTCCCATGCTAATTGGGTATTGTTAATCTTTGTGCACATCGTATCTGAACCCTAGTTGGTCGGGTGAGTCACCAACTTGTGTGGACTGATCATCCCACAGCACGAAGCCTCATGCTCATTGCATTTTAATTTTCCAACAAGCTTTACCTTATGATATTCTTATTATGGTCTATTTGAGAAACCTTTTTTATAAAAGCCTAAAGCCATTTTTGTATATAAATTCCTCATTGTTGTATTACCTATTATATGTATATTGAACATTATCTACTCACTGAGTTATTAAACTCACCTTCTCATTATTTATCTTTTTCAGGCTTATAGTTTATTAGCGGGTCATTTTTGTTGGATCTTCAGATCCTGTTTTTTTTAGTTGTAATTAGTACTTTATCTTTATGTCTAGTTAGTGTTCCACAACTATGAATTTATATTAACTCTTATATTGAGATAATCAAATTATATTATGAAGTTAGTTTTATTATTACTGTTACGTTGAACTCTGATTAAGTTATTTAAATGATAAGTTCGTATGCGAGTTTGGGTTCGCATAGATATGGAACTCTAGAGGGAAACCTTATTTATGTGCTGGTCATGGATTCAAAAATCAGGCCGTGACATTAAGTAAAACCTTATCTTGACAGCCCAAATGTTATAGTGTTCACCATTAAACACTAAAATTACAGACGAAATACTGCTAGAAGTAGACATGTTTGCACAACAACTGCCTGAAAAATAAATCATTCAACCTCACTAGTGTTTGCACTCAACATCACTGTGTTTAGCACTCAAACACTCAAAAAACTTGTCTCACAACTTGTAGGAATCCACCTCTCATATCACTGTTAAATCTACAGAAAATAAAAGACTAAAACTTGCAGGGAGAAGTAGATAATTTGAGACTTAGGAGTTGAAGAAAGGCAGAGTACATTTCACAAATGAGAATGCCTATTTATAGGCTTACAACCAAACTAAAATTAATAAAAAATCTCAACTACTATCAGATTTCATTGGCACTACATCTACCAACTGAAAACAGAAAATTAAGTAGCAAGAATCTGATATGAAACAATAACAAAGACTAAGTCTAACTAAGACTGTTTCAAACTTCAGAGGCAAATAACTCTCATGAGTTCTAACAATCCTGAAAGGTAAGTTTGATAAATATTTTGACATAGTTTGTAGCCTATCTTTATGTCTATAGAGTTTTGGTTGTTATTGTTAAAGGGCTTATGGAAATTCCGTTCTTTTTCTTTCCCTTCATCTGTATACAAGATATTTGCTGAAGGTGATGTCGCAAACTCCTCGAGCACTGAAGCAGCAAGAAACCTTTTCACAGGGTGTGGCAGCACCATAAGTTCTGCACGATACATTAAAGATATATCAATTAATCTTATTTGCTTGCTTAATCAACTGTTGTACTCTTACTTCTAGTTCATATGATTGGGAATTCAATGGGTAGGTGAGAAGAGTTGAGTCTCTAAAAACTTGTCTTTGAGGTGGTTTGAACTAACTAGGAATTCTAGGAACAAGGTCCATATGTTTTTCCACCCTTAGTTCTTTGCTAAAACACCTTCTTGCTCGGTTTTGATACAATTTTGACCTTTCATTTCAGCTTTCTTCTATTAATCCCTTACGTTTAAAGACTAAACTTATGGCATACCTCATCCCCCCACAGCACTGATGCCACCATATTGGCTATTTAAGGCCAACCAAGACTTGTGTATGGAATCAGAGTGGTAGTTCATCAGCTAACCTTCCTTCTTATTCTTAGATGGCATGACTACTATCCCTAAGCCCACTCTGATTACATGGGATCATGCATTTCCATTTTGAATTGCTTATGTTTAACCATTATTATCATGAATAACTGCAGAAACACTGGCATCGAGTGCGAGACCTAACTTTCGAGTTATATCCATTCCATATCTCATGCATAGAGAGGATCTTGGGGATGCCACTAATCCCACCATAAATAAAAATGCCTCCTGTTGCCATTAGTGTGCATAGTGATATATATACCAAAGCATGCTTCCTAACAGCCATGTGGAATTTGAAAGCCCCAAATACGGTGAGACAAGATAGAACCACAACTATTAAGCTTGGACCAGCTTGGCGGGTTGACCTAGTAGCTGAACCAGTTTGGGTTTGTTAAAAGACCGGCCGGTGCAATAACCCGGCAAAACCCGGTCGACCCGACGGGTCGAACCATGACCCGGGCGAACCTGGACGAGACCCCTCCTTTTTTTTTTTCAAATGTGCTTTTTCTCCTGTACCCCTCTTTTTTCATATTTTTTTAGTTAGTTATTAACACTTTTTAAAGTTTATTATATAAATATTAGAAAAATATTATATTTTTTCAATGTAGGATTTAAAACCCTTTAGTAAATATACTCTATGTTCTAAAAAAAAAAGTTATCTTTTCAATGCGGGATTTGAAGCTCTTTCATATATATACTTCATGTTCACAAGAAAAAAGTTATGTTTTTTCAATGTGAGATTTGAAACCTTTTAGTATATATACTCTATGTTCCTAAGAAAAAAATTATTTTTTCAATATGAAATTTGAAACCCTTTTGTATATATACTATATGTTCACAAGAAAAAAGTTATGTTTTTTCAATATGGATAAAAAAACTTTTTGATTTAAATACTTCAATTTAAAAGGATAACACAATATCTTTTCAATATGAGATTTGAAGCCCTTTAATATATATGCTCTATGTTCCCAAGAAAAAAATTATTTTTTTAACGTGGGATTTGAAGTCCTTTTGTATATATACTATATGTTCACAAGAAAAAAAGTTATATTTTTTTCAATGTGGGATTTGAAACACTTTAGTATATATACTCTATGTTTCCAAGAAAAAAAATCATTTTTTCAATGTGGGATTTGAAGCCCTTTTGTATATATACTCTATGTTCACAAAAAAAAAAATGTTTTTTCAATGTGGATAAAAATCTTTTTGATTTAAATACTTCAACTTAAAAGGATAACACATTATCTTTTCAATGTGGGATTTAAAGCCCTTTAATATATATACTATATGTTCCAAGAAAAACATTATTTTTTTAATGTGGGATTTGAAGTCCTTTTGTATATATAGTATATGTTCACAAGAAAAAAGTTATATTTTTTCAATGTAGGATTTGAAACCCTTTAATAAATATACTCTATGTTTCCAAGAAAAAAATTATTTTTTCAATGTGGGATTTGAAGCCCTTTTGTATATATACTCTATATTCACAAGAAAAAAGTAATATTTTTTCAATGTGAGATTTCAAGCTCTTTCGTATATATACTCTATGTTCACAAGAAAAAAGTTATGTTTTTTCAATATAGGATAAGAAAATTTTTTTGGTTTAAATACTTCAATTTAAAAGGATAACATAGTATCTTTTCAATGTAGGATAAAAATCTTTTTAAAATATTCTTTTAAACTTTATTATTTACAACATGTATAGCCTATATTCACATAGATTTTTTTTAAAAAAATTCATATAAAATATTAAAACTTTAAATATTTTCTTTATTTTTCCTGGTTGATCTGGGTTGACCCATAAAACCCAAGACTCAGTCCCTTCGCCGGGTCAACCCCCGAGTCGGGTTTGATAACTATGGATAGAACTACAAATTTTAGAGCATTCATAGTTTTTTTCTATTAATATATCCAAATGCTTTTCTATTTTATTATATTGCTAGACAAATAATTATTTAGTTTTCAGTATTTTCTTGCTTTTAATATTACTATTTTTCTATTTTATCCCGTCTCCTTGGTAATATTTGCTATAACTCACCAATGCATTAAGGAATCTTAGAATATAGTGAATAAAAGAGAAACATAGCTATTAAACCTGGACTGGCCCACGGGTTGACTCGGGACCTGATCGACTCGGTGACTGGACAAATCCAGGTAAGGTGAAAGACTAGTAAGAGCATAAAAACGGTCAAGCCCGATCAGCAAGCCAAGACGACCCATGACCTGGGCAACACGGCAAAATCCAGTGGAGACTTTTTTTTTTCAAATGTGTTTTTCTCTTAACCAAATACCTCTTTTTTTTCATATTTTTTTAGTTGGTTATTAACCTTTTTCAAAGTTCACTATATAAATACTAGAATAATGTTTTATTTTTTTAATGTAGGATTTGAAACCCTTTAATATATATATTATATGTTCACAAGAAAATGTTATTTTTCCAATGTGGGATTCGAAGCTTTAGCATATATACTTTATGTTCATAAGAAAAATACTTCAACTTCAAATGATAATATAGTATCTTTTTAATATAGGATAAAAAAGTTTTTGAAATAATCTTTTAAATTTTATTATTTATATGTATAGTCTATATTTACATGGATTGTTTTTTAATTTTTTCATATGAAATATTAAAATTTTAAATATTTTTAAAAAAAATTTTCCGGATTGATTATGGTTGACCCGGGTTAACCCATGTAACCCAGGACCCGGCTCCTTAACCAGGTCAACCCCAAGTCGGGTTTGATATACATGAAGAGAAGTAAATAAAATATTATGCAATGCAATGCAAGACTCTAAAAGAGAAGTAAAGCAGGGTCAAAATGAATCTTAGAATATAGTGAATAAAATATTATGCCTAATAAAGTTTACAATAAATTGAATTATGAATGATCAAGTTCATGTTGAACAATAAATTGAAGGGCGTGGAGGCACAGAAACATCAACAACACCCTCGAGCATTTGAGTAACCTTCTTCATGGATGGCCTGAGTGAAGCATCCTCTTGAATGCACCAAATAGCCACCATTACTAACCTCTCTAGCTTCTTCATGTCATTTCTTGCATCCTCGTCATTTTCAACCAACTTGTCCAATTTCTTCTTGCAGTAGCAAGCGTAAACCCAATCCATAAGTGCCTCCTCTTGATCTCCCATTCCAAATGCAACACTTGACTTGCAACAAATCATCTCTAGTAACAGAACACCAAAACTTTAGACATCAACCTTAACTGTGATTGATGCTCTACTAAACCATTCAGGCGCAAAGTACCCGACCGTGCCTCTTATGTTCGTGCGAGCCACTCGAGTTTGCTCTGCCACCAAGAGCTTTGCTAGTCCAAAATCAGAAATCCGAGGTGTATAGAACTCGTCTAGGAGTATATTCTGAGGCTTTATATCACAATGGATGATCTGAGTGCTACACTCTTCATGTAAGTACATTAGGCCTCTTGCAATGCCAAAGGCAATCTGTACTCTTTGGTTCCAATCAGGCCTGGTGATTCCAAATAGTAAGCTTGCCAAGGAACCGGTTGGTCATGTACTCGTATACTAGGAGCCGGTGCTCCCCCTCATCGCAGTAACCAAATAGACGGACTAGATTCTTGTGGTGAGTCTGACCAATCACACTCACTTCTGTCTTAAATTCCTTCTCGCCTTCTTGTTCAAACTTCTCTAACTTCTTGATTGCAACAAACCTCTTGGGATGGGATGCTAATACACCTTTGTACACCGTTCCAAAAGCACCTTTGCCCAATATCTGTTTGAAGCCACCAGTTGCTTGTTCAAGCTCTTTGTATGCATAACTTCTAATATTCGTCGAAGCAACACTTGAAAC
>Ga0325403_1005301_pt1 | contig 12138 bp, 7 predicted proteins | sample PopdelMetagenome_19_FD_205665 | JGI IMG/M metagenome (GOLD analysis project Ga0325403, IMG submission 205665) | Populus deltoides microbial communities from Bellville, Georgia, United States - Xylem-PdKOR-R4 | ecosystem: Host-associated > Plants > Phyllosphere > Stem > Wood/Secondary xylem...
TTTTTTTATTTAAACCAGGAGAGAAGAACCAGAATAAGTGGGAAACTGAAGAAACTACAAGATCTCGTTCCGAACATGGATAAGGTAATAATGTGGTATTCTTTTCTTCACACATCATGGAATCTTCTTTGAGTATTGGTATTTGTCATAAAGTTCCTTCACCAAATTCATTGAGAGATAATGCACTCACACACAACCCTGCCTTGTGCCGGCATGGATGGCCTGACTGGTCAAGGCCAGTTAAAGCAAGGCCAGTTAAAGATTCCATGATGACATTAACTTAATCAATCAGTTATATTTTGTGAAGTATATTGATCATGGCCACGGGGGTTTTTCTTTTCTTTTCTTTTTTATTTTTGTCCGATAGGCCTATGCCAAAGGGGAAGCCTATCCAAATTTCTGAATCCATTTCCAATATCTTCGAGGACTCAAACTTGAGACCTGGTAGTGGAAATCCTAAGTTTTAACTACAGGGGATCCTTTAAGTTGTGTTTGGTTAGTTTCACACAACAAAAAGAACAAATACGAAAGGGATAAAAATGTTGGTTTGGAGGCACGGAGATAGTCAAATAAATTTGTTGTTGTGATAGTCAAATAATTGAAGAAATAATCATACACCAATTACATGATACCTTTTCAACTCACACAAAAGAAGAAGAAAACTTGCAAAACATTTTCCAGGATTCCAAATACAGTAAATTATGAAGAATGTGTTGTATGCTGATTTTCTCAACAACTTGCAGCAAACAAGTTATGCAGACATGCTGGATTTCGCAGTGCAGCATATCAAAGGCCTTCAAAATGAGGTGGAGGTGAGTGAGACATTTACATCATGATCACATATAAATGATGGCTAAATCGCAATGGCAAATGGTTGTATTACATACTGCTGGTCTTCCCCTAATCTTCACTTGATATTGCTTGTCCATCTCTTACAGAAACTCCACAAAGAAATGGAAAATTGTACCTGTGGATGCGAAAAAGCAACCCCATGATTGTGTGAAAAATGGGAGCCTGGAGCGATGGTCAATTCTTTGCTCTCTGTGTGAAAAATCATCACTTCACGGCAAGGCAACCGAAAGTTAGATTGTCTATTAGAGCACCATGATGTTCGGCTGAAATGGGATGAACGTTGACCAGACATAAATGTGAAAAAAGTTTTTGATTCAAGGAATTTGAAGGCAGGGACTCAGGCAGGCTAAAGTTATCTTACCAAATTTCGGTTAACAAATGTAACGTTAGGGAATCAAACCCAAAACTGTATATAGTGGAGTGATATTGTTGACTTGTAGTTAATCAGAAACGATGCATGTAAAAATGATGTTTAATTTCCCCTTTTTTGTTTTCTTGGTATTTGAGAATTGAGAGCATAGTTATCAAATCTTGTCGGGATGGTCCAAAATTTGGATAGTAGATTTGCCTGGTCAACTAATGTATCAATGAGTGAGTCAACAGAGTGTTTGGTGTGTATTTGGTATGCATGGTGTTCATAAGTTTGGTAATAATTATTTTTTAAAGTGTTTTTTATTTAAAAATATATTAAAATAATATTTTTTTATATTTTAAAAATTATTTTTAATATTATTATATTGAAACAATCTAAAATCATACTAGCAGTAGCATGCTTTAGTATGCCCCTCTTGATTTTTAGTTTTTTAATCTCGGCTATTTGATTCGATCTCTCTTTTTAAAAGTAACTTCATATACCGCAAGAAAGAAATAATTGACATGAATAAACTCGGTAATTTGTTGATTGAAATTCTAAACTCTAACCTTGGTCAAGTCGCTAGCCACCATGTATGGTATAATCATGACCAATAATGTCAAGACTCAAAACCAAAGCTCCCAAGTGGGTGCCCAATAATCCCCACAATCAGAAAACCTTAAATAGGAGCTTTTTTTGTTTTATAAATTTTGAAAATAGCATTTGAAAAACAGAAAATAACTAAGAGTATTTTTAAAATTTTTGAAAATAAGAATGCCTCTTGAGAAAATAATAGAAAAATATAAAACAAATCTATCAACATCTCGTTACTTGTAATTTAACTTATGCTTCACCGCGGATTATAAATTTTTTTTCAATAAAATATCAGGTATGCAGGTTGTTTTAATATGAATTTTTACATAAAAATCAAAATGTAAATTAAAAAGTCTATGCAAATAAGATCAAGATATTTTATAATATATAATAAAACATGTATTTGATTGTGTTTATAGAATTTATTTATTTAAATAAATAAAAGATAAATCTACATTCTAAAAAACTCAAACTTAAAAAATAAACACAAATGAGATCAACTGAATAAACTCATACCATAAAAAACTATTACGCAAGGCCGAACACGTTAGCAATATAATTTTAAAACGAATATTTTTTATTATAAAAAATAAACTTCATTTGTAAAAAAATATATATTATAGATGGATTAGAATAATACCTTGAAAAATAAAATAGAAACAAAACATCTAAAAAAAAACTTAATAAAAGAAAAAAATGAAGGTGAGAAAAAATATTAATTAGATGGATAAAAATTTTCAGTTGAGGGTTTAATTGAATTGAAAAATAGCTTTAATAAAAGAAAAAAAATCAAAATAATGAGAGTCAAACTGAAAAAAAATAAAAAAATAGAAAATTTGATTGAATGATGAAATTGAAAAAAAAAAACTTCAACAAAAGTGCCAAGAAAAAAATTAGAAATTATAAAGAATAAGAACCAAAATGAAAAACCAAACATATAAGAAATTAAAATTGAGGGACTAAATTGAAAAAAATAAAAAAATTCTATAAATGAAAAATGAATGAAATAAGAAATTAATAGAATTATGACTAAAATTAAAAAATAAAAAATAAAAAGGACAATAATGTATGTTACTTGTCAGGAAAGAAAAAAGAAAAAAAAATCATACGATCACTGCTGACAATCCGATTACCATTAACTACCACACATCATAAAAAAAACTTAAATTTTTGAATCAAAGGGTGCAAAGTTAATTTTACTATAGCCCAAGATATATTTTAGTATGGATTTAGCGCAAAGATATATTTTAGTTTTTTAGGTAATGTATTTGATAATATATATATATATATATAATCTAAAATTTGAATCTTATTGACTATTCTTTTTCCATTATAATTAAAAAAAATAGAAGATCACTATTTTGTACAGCAAGATTTTTTAAATCTAATGATTAATGGTTGTCTATTTGATAAAGTGTGAGATTTGAATGATATTGGCTCCAATTCTCTCAATCATAATAAAACCATAGAAAAGGGAGATCCCTACTTCATAGGACTTCTATCAACATAATATTACATTTTATTTTTTATAATAAATTTTTTTAATTACAATCCTCCATTTTCCAATGCCTTTAAAACTTATTTTTTAAATGAAAAAACAATATTGTTTTGAAAAAAAAATCCTTTTAAAAAGAAATTAGTTAATTTTGATCGAATTAAAACTAACTTAAATTTTTAATTAAATCATATCAAGTAAACTTCTGAAATCTCATCAAAATCAAGTTCTAAATTAAAAAGGTTTCGGGTTAACTTATCGGGCGATACAGTCCGGTTTTGTAATAGTGAGAAAAACCATGAAAAAAAAAAAGTTCCCTTAAAAAAATATGAATAAATGATGTGATGAGTCCACTACATGCGCAGTATGTCTGTGCCAGCTTAGCTTGGGCTAAAAACACACATTCATACCCCTCCACCACTCTCTGCCTCTCTCTCTCTATATATCTCTCAAGCCACAGCCATCTCCAGCAAGCAGAGAATTATCAGAAACGGCAAGCATGTCATCGGACGAGGAAGGGGGAGAGGAGTACCTGTTCAAGATCGTGATCATAGGGGATTCAGCAGTAGGAAAATCAAATCTGCTTTCTCGATATGCAAGAAATGAGTTCAATTTACATTCAAAGGCCACGATAGGAGTGGAGTTTCAGACCCAGAGCATGGAAATTGATGGCAAAGAAGTTAAGGCTCAGATTTGGGACACTGCTGGCCAAGAGAGGTTCAGGGCTGTCACTTCTGCTTACTATAGAGGTGCTGTCGGTGCTCTCATTGTTTATGACATTAGTCGCCGTACTACTTTTGATAGTGTCGGTCGATGGCTTGATGAGCTTAAAAGTAAGTAACGTTTTTCACCCTCCCCTCTTTTTGTGAATTTGATGACTGCCCATTTTTGTTTTTGTTGTTTTGTTTTGGGGTTTTGGTGGATTTGGCTGAAATGCACTTTGTGGGGGTAAAAAGGTTGATCTTTTGGTCAGTTGTAGTTAGATCTGAGGTTGGAATGATGGATTTTTCAATGAGACTTGAGTTGGAAGAAAGCTATAAATTGATCTCCTTTAGAAAAGTCACTAAATATGGTTGTTTTTGAGCTTAAAACTTGTTGCCGTATCTTTATATTGTTCTTTTTTTTTCCGAAGTTGCTTATTCTATGGATGGTATTGGCGTGGCATGAACTTCTTGGGGGTTATTATTTTCCTAGTATGTTGCTAAAATTGGAAATTTTTGTCCTTGTTAGGCCAACTAGTGATTTGGAAATGCAAGATCTCATATTCTGATGATGATAATTTTCTTTCTTTTCTTTTGGAAGGCAGGGTTATAAGTATAAACTTTAAACGCTTAGAGATTAAAGCAGCTCATTAAGATTTTCAGGTTGAGTCAATGTGATTTCATCGATATGAATTTCCATGCCTAGTTAGCTTGTATTTTATGGGGGGAAATGCTTCACAGATAATGCAAATCAGCTCCTGATCACATACCTCATTCGTGATTGCACACATTATATATATTTTTGTGTTTGCACATGATAACTAACATCTTGCATTAGCAGTGTAATTGGCTGATCTTAGAATATACATTTGTCCCAACAATCCTAAAAAGTCCCTGATTTGCATTTTTGGTGACATCTAAATTGATGTTGTAGTGCTCTTTCTTTTTGCTCAGTTAATCTTATTTCAGGAATTGATTAGTTCTTCTATCTGTTGTTAATGTCTTAATAAGAAAGGTGGAGTTGATTCCATATTTACTTAGGAATCAGAAATTTTGAAAGCAAAAATTGGTAGAAGTTAAGGCTCTGTGCAGATTGCAAGACGCATTAAAGTTCAATTAACGGCCCCACAATGCAAAATACCACACACACAAAAAAGAAAAAAGAAAAAAAAAGATGATGATAAATCTGAAAATAGAAGGTTTAGAGGGTATTGTTGATCTATGTTTTCCTTTTTGAGGAAAATATATATATTGTTACAACTAAGGATCAACTTCAGATAGCTTGTTGATCTTGGCGTATATGTATGCTGGGATTAAAGTAAATTTTAAGCTGATTTTAAACCAAAGCAAATGATAAAAGCATACTGGAGTTTACCAAGAGTTTAAGTGCAGAGTCCACCAAAGAGCTCATTGGGTTTGATTAAAATTTATCATCTCTCTTTTTTATTGAAATAATATTAGAATACAGCAAAGCCAGCTAGTGTCTTACAAGAATATAGAGCCTAGCAGCAGTATGTTAGAGGAAATAATTAACAATGAATAACAAGAACTAGAGCCAAACAACCAAAATCTAAAAGCATATCTAATGATTCCCAAAGGCTGTCTAAGTACACAGGAAAGTACAGTTGGCTTTATCATTTCAGGCAGCTTTCTTTGAAGGTATCACCTAGAAAATTCTGACAGTATGTTCATCATTTATTTCTGTTTGAGCCAAATTTGATGTAAACTCGTTGACACTAAATTATATCTTTTATTGCTTTGACCCAAATATTTTTGGTCTATCTTTCCTGATTCCCTCTCCTACTATTTCAGTCCCATCACTCTTTCTCACTTGTGCATCCATAAGATGCACATCTTTTGAAAACAAACTTTGTTGTCTCTGGCCTGAAGTTTTTTCATCAACAAACAGTAATTTCCTGTTTGAGAAAAGGTAGGAGAATCTATTGAAGAAAATAATTAATGAAGTCAACTGAGCCAGACATGTATTTAACTGATGCAGGTCATGTAAAAATTTTTTATCTTTCAGGTCAGCAGCAATTTGCATGTCGTTTCTATATTTCAGTCTTATTTTCAATACATGTGGTTAGGTTGTGCAGAGAACATGTAAGTTTGGGTGCTTTACATAGTTTTAATGTTTTACTTTGGTGGTTGTTATTTTGGTCATGCAGATGTGTTTGTACTTTATTGTTTCATCTTTCATCTCTAAGCTTAAGGCAATATAGCTCTCCTTTTACAGAGATAAAGGTTCAGATAGGGATGTAAATTAGCTTATGTGTAGGACATATAGTGAAGTATATCAAAACTTAATGGATGGTTTAATAGAATGTGAATTGAGTAATTCTTTATCACTGCTTGCGTGCTGGCTGCTTCCATCATAAAAATACCATGCACCACAAGTTGATTACGATATTATAGCCTTGATAATCTGGTATTGGTGGGTCTTATTGGAGTAGTTAAAAGTTATAACGTGGAGAGTATCATCAGATAATGATTAATTAATCCTTTAGGAATTGCTATCCAGCACATCAGGACAAATCAATTCTTATGCCTATGTCCACAGTAATGGCCTAAACCTGAAAGCAACAACGGATTATACTGGATAAGTGACAGCTCAAAGAGTATTTAGTGATGAGAGTTAGAATCCTGCTGGAATAGGTAAATCCCTGCCTCTTTGGAAAACTATTCAACTGACAGAAAAGAATAATCATATACAGAAAGGGTTGGGATGGGGAGCGCAACCAGTTTTTTGGTACAAAAGAACTTTTAAATAGACTAAGTTCAAACACAGTACCTTTGTCCACCATCAAGAGGCCTAATTCTTCCTTAACTCCTGACTTATGAGTATGACCAAAATCATCATGTCTACATGTGATGTTATGTTCACAAATTTGATTATGAATCATGTACATTATAAAATCTACCACAAAATAGCACAAGCACTTGCAACGGTACAATTCTGTATATATACAAAATGTTTTGTCCATTAAGACTACAAGAGTGTTTGCAACTTCATTGTTTGTTGAAGATGTCATTTCTCTTTGTACTTCCACAGGGAGCATCATGAGTATGAAATGTTTAAGTACCGCAGCCATAAGATTTGGTGATTAGATGAACTTGATTCCATTATGTTAATAAAAAATTGTAGGTGTCTGTATTTTAGAGTTTTTCTATCCATCCTGAAATATTCATCTCAAATGAGTTTCCTGAACAAAATCAACCATTAACTGGATGGACCTAACTGATGACTCCCATACAACACCAACTATCAAGTGGCTGACATTGTTCAGAAACCCAATTCTGGATGGATATTTTGGGATGAATAGCCCTACTCCTTGTGCATCACATCTGCTCTGCATTAGAGTGGAATATAGAAATAGCATGTGTTCCCAAGCATGCTAGAGTTCATATCATGCCTTATTCATCCTTCAACATGATGAATAAAGACACAGTGCTTTGAGCATCGAGCTTCTAACTGGAGAGGAATAGTTGCATGAGAAACAATTTACTCATCCCAGATTCTCAATGTCTGCGTTTTCTAAATTTTGATTTTATAAGCAGTTTCAATGCGGTGTAGTTCCCCTATCATTGTACATGTTGAGCACTCTGGTATCTTTTATTATCAAGAGTTCTCTTTAAATGGCAACAAAATGCAGTTTTTAGCTTGGCCTGGGATTGGCTAGAAATTGCAAAGAGTTTATGATACTGATTTTTAACGTTTTCTAGATGTCTCAAGATTCATCTGTATTCTTTATCCTTTGCATGTATATCTAGCCTATCTGTTTGCTTCCAAGGGATCACTTTCTTCCTGATCATGGCCTTGGATTTTCATAATTGCCTATCAGTTTAAAATCACCTTTTGAGCTTAACTGAAACATTTCTGCAGCCCATTCTGATACAACTGTAGCAATGATGCTGGTTGGTAACAAGTGTGATTTGGAGAATATCAGGGATGTTAGTGTGGAGGAGGGCAAAAGCCTTGCCGAAGCTGAAGGGTTGTTCTTCATGGAGACATCTGCCCTTGACTCAACAAATGTTAAAAAGGCTTTTGAGATTGTTATTCGAGAGATATATAACAACGTGAGCAGGAAGGTCTTGAATTCTGATACATACAAAGCTGAATTATCTCTGAATAGGGTAACCCTTGTTAACAATGGGAGTGACTCCAAGCAAGCCCAAGGCTACTTTTCCTGCTGCTCCAGGTGATCTCCGTTCGTCTCATGTCTTACAAGTGTACAAGTTACAGGATTTGACATGGTTGGCTTGTTGATTCAATTTGGTTGGGTGGTCGGTTTGTTTTATTTAATTATTATGACTTCAGGGCTTTATTAATTGCAAAATAAGTTGATATTTATAGCAATGAAATTGTTTAATTCAAGGTAAAAGAAAGGATCAAGTTTTTCTGTGCTTTTGATAGCAGAATCATGTAATTGCACAAGATAAAGTGAACGGTCATATTTCTTTGTGTACTTGTAATCTTTAGTGGAAATGTTACACGTAGCTTTAAAATTGTTTCCTTCTATTTACCAGCACCTGCATCCTTTCTCATCAGAGGAGCCACAGGGATGCATCCATTTGCTTATTGAGCCCTATTTTTTTTCTTTTAAAATGTCCTGGAATATTCATCATGCCCTCACTTCCTCTTCTCTCTTCTCCCTCTTTCTTTCGTCTTTCTTTTCTTGTTTTCCTTTTTTAAGTCTTTTAACTATGCAATTATGTATTACTTGTAGTTGTTCTGTTGAAGGGTGTGGCCCCTGGCTCAGATGGCCAGCCAGCCAGTATCTACCCAAGAAACCATATGTATATATTTGTTGAGGCAAACCATTTTTGCCTACGCTTAGCAGGTTAAGGTTGTGACTTGGATTTTCAAATTCGATTTTGATTGTAACCGTTTGAGCAGGGGAGGCAGGGTGATAAGGGTCTTGCAACTGTTGTTCCTCCTCCATATCCAAGTGATCATAACTAACTTGTGCCCAAACTTTTCTCATTCATTTGCCTTACGATTGCAGACCTTGCTCGTTTTTTTGTCTATTTAGAGACAAGAATCAGGATGTGAGATCACATGGCTCGGGAACTGAGAGAATTGACTTTGGTTTCTGCTCCTTGTCAATGCCTCGAGAGCATTACAAGGTGGTCTCAAGACAACTGTGAACTTCTTTGGTTGCCTGGCAACCAAATATCAACCTCATAACTTGACTACGTTATCCAACAACTGTCGGCCAACCCATCCAACCAAACCCAAGATCTTGTGTTTGCTTCCTAATATGTGGGGCATCTAGCTTGCTAGTGGGAGGCTCGCCTGTGTATGGGTTAGTTGGGAACCCAAGCACAAGAAAAACTGAACCCTACCACCACTTCTAATAATTGTAAGTTATAACACACAGAAAGCTAAGAGAAATCATCAAATAATATAGAAGAACGAATATATATATATATATATATATATATATAAAACCCTCAAGTGATCAACCTACCACTATAAAGTGTGATTAAAAGGGGAAAATTCAAGTAAAAGACTAATAATAAGGGAGATCAACTAAGATAAGCCGATCCATCATGACTTTAGTGATAATCATCTCAGCTTCTCCAGCTGCACTTTTCAATCTTCTAGAATCATCTTTGCTCCAATGAGAAAAGAAAACGTCCTTTTCAGCTTCTATGTGGGATTGCTGTGTGTGAAGGCAGATGTTGAAAGATAGAGACAGGTGAAGGTGATGTGTCCTTTATTTCTTCTTACTTTTTTGCTTTTAACAGTCGTAATGTGCTTTCATGGTTTGCAGAAAGCTTCTAAACCACTCATTGGGATCTCCAATACTTGGCCATTTCAAACCCATTTTTGCTATAGTGGTAGTCCTCAATGGTCTGATCAATTTCTGCCTGCGTGTTCATCACAAAAGGTCCATACTGAACCACAGGCTCGTTAATCGGCTGTCCGGCAATCAGCACAAATCGCAGAGGCTTAGAAGACCTGTTCCACACACTTAAACCATCTCCAGGACCTAAAACCAGGACATGATGAGCAGTTACAGGCGAAGAAGCTGGCTTGCCAAAGACCCCTTCACCTTCAATAATATACACAAACCCATTCCATGATTCTGGAATACTTTGATTCATTTGAGCTCTAGGTTTCAGAGTGAAATCCAGATACATTGTTGGTGTCCTGGTATAAACTGGAGACTGCACTCCCATTGATTTCCCTGCTATAATTCTCACTTCAACCCCATCTTTCTCTGCTGTTTTTATGTCATCGCTTAAAAGTTCTTGATACCCTGGTTCAATCCTGCAAAATAGGTTTTTAGATTACTGTTAATTCTGCCTGGAGAATATAAAAGACAAATTCTGATTGAACATTCTGTTTTTTTCAAGATGAACTTTGGAAATATATTGAAAAGTTCAAATTGCTTGTTGGTGGGGGAAAGCTGGCCTATCTTAAGGGTCAAGGAAAGTAGACATTTTTGAAAGAATTATAAGAACTGACCTGGGACAATGGGACATTGACAGACACACAAACACAAAAAAAATGAAGATGCAGCTAAATTCTCATGAATATTTTAGAACCTAGAAACATAGAATTGGGTGTTGCAAAGAGGAAATTTTGTACGCAGGCCATAAGTTTTTGAAACATAGGAGAATTTGATTGAGAATTAGTAACTAGCAGATGAGTCATAAAGGGTTAGGACACCAGGAGTCAGGTTCCAGTCTTGCCCTTATAACCATTAGAAAAACAGGGGAAAAGAAAGAGAGAGAGAAAAGGTAAAAAGTAGAAATTTCTCACATTTTGTCCTGGGAAGATAGATTTATCCACAGCTGCAGACCCTTCTGCTCACCTTCTCCAGCAGGCATTTCTGAGTGGATGATACCTCTTCCTGCCGTCATCCACTGCACGACGAACGGGAAAAAAACAAGCTAAGAATCAAATGAAACAAAGAAGAAGAAAGTCAAAGGTGTAAAATGCTCCGATTCATTGCCCCCATCTGAATTCCTTTACCTGCACATCTCCGGTATGGATTGTACCCTTGTGTCCTGCAAAATCCTGATGAGTGATGCCTCCCTGATACCCACAATAATCAAACATTAGTTTCTTAAAATTGATCCAATCCTCCAAAAATCTGATTTGCAAATTGGTTTTGTACCAAAAAAAAACATTACCTGTAGCATGTATGTAACAGTCTCAAAACCTGCAATCCATATTAGAAAAAGAAACAGAAGTAAAGGCATAAGATTTCCAAATTACCATACAAAATCTAACAAGCATACAAAAACCCAAATAAATAAAATAAAACATTGATAATGATGGGAATAATTCAAGAACCTCTGTGAGGATGATCAGGAAATCCAGCAGGGGGAGACACTGCAACAACAACCACCACCAAAATACCTTACAATATCAATACCATACGATATTTCTTAAACCAGCTACACATTGATATAAAACTAACCTGAAAAATCATCCAACATGAGAAAAGGATCCAAGAACTTCAGCTCACTCCTGAGAATCAATATGCCAAAACAAGAGAACCAGGAAATGCATCAAGAAATCAGAAAACCAGAACTGGAACAAATCAAGAAATCAAGAGCACAAGAAGCCATGCATGATTCAAGACGTACCTTCCAATGCTTCTCCTAACGACAGCACCCTCGCCTTCATGTTGGAGCTTGGCCAGGACCTTCTTGGTCACCAATCTGGGTGTGCTGAAACCAGTGGATTGATCTGCTTCAGACATGATATTCCTGGTATGGTTGGTAATCTTACTAGCCTTGGCAGTAGTTGTTGGATGTAATCTGAAAAGAAAGTTTCGATATATAGAAGCTCTCATATACTACGAGCAATCAAAAATACTAAAAGAAAATAAGTCTGCGTTTTCTTGTTCTTGTCTTTGGATTTAGTTCTGGGCTTCCTTTAGAAATCAGAACCTCCTCGGCAGACATATATATATAGCAAGAGCAGGTGGCTTTGTTTGCCTTTGAGAGCTTGGACACGCAAAAAACACAGAAATAAATATAAATAAAATGCAGCTACTCTTTACTCCTTGTATTTTATACGTGATTATAACTTAGTATTTTAATTTAAAAACTATAATTTAGTATCATTTAACTACGGTTGACCTCACCATTATTTTGTTAAAATCATAGTTATCATATCTATG
>Ga0325403_1005304_pt1 | contig 12135 bp, 8 predicted proteins | sample PopdelMetagenome_19_FD_205665 | JGI IMG/M metagenome (GOLD analysis project Ga0325403, IMG submission 205665) | Populus deltoides microbial communities from Bellville, Georgia, United States - Xylem-PdKOR-R4 | ecosystem: Host-associated > Plants > Phyllosphere > Stem > Wood/Secondary xylem...
ATGATATTATTGCTCATCCACTGCATTTATTGCCTTTTAATGAATCTAGATCCTACTTGCATGCTAAGAAAGTTTTTCATTTTCCCTCTTGCTATGTGATTTAGGTTTCATGAACTGATAATTGACAAGAAAGCCGCGGTAGGGCAATCCAACTAGTGACATGCAAAAAAAATTAACATTGTATAAATTGAAATTAAGATTCTTCATTAATTTGTGATAAATTTTGTTTATAATAATAATTCAATGTTATGTTATACGCTTTATATATATATATATATATATATAAAAATGACCCCATCGATCAACTCCTCCCACCAAGTTCAAATAGAGTTGGTTTCGAGAGGAACGGAGACTCGGAAGGTGGCGAGTGTCGTGCACTCTCTGCCATTGTGACTGTGGCTCGCCCATCAATGGAGAGTGATCCAGTGTGGATGGCGTTACTATAATCTATTGACACCAACTAATGATGTTGATAGAAGCTCGAATGAGTGTGCGCAAGCTCACAGTGAGTCCATTAATGGCACTGCGACATATGGCGTTTATTTTTTGTTAGGAAAAATCAATGCCCAATCACAACAAGAGGGAGTGATGAAGAGTGCAGTGGTCTCCGAGTATTGTTTTTCAACCATTTTCTTTCAGTAGCTTATAAACATTATTAAAGATTATTGGTAATTTTTAATGATTTTTTAGAGAAAGATAAAATTAGTTATTGTATCTCAACATTAAAATTTATTTTTTGTTTATTACATATATATATATATATATATATATATATATATATATATATATATTAACATGACGTGTACTCTCAAATATTATTGTTCATGGAATTTATATCTCCTATTATTAAATACTTTGAAGTAGTATTAATATCTTGTATATGTGAGTGTTATTTTGGAAACTTTTTTTTTATATAACTTTGTTAATAACAAATAAATGTTAAACATTGACATAAATTACATGATTAATATACTTAATTTGTATATTTGACCCAGCAGGATTTTTTGGTTGTTTAAATAAATTTTTTAGACATCTTAAAATTATTTATTTGATGTTTTTCCGCATAGTTTATTAAATAATTATAGTTGTACACTAGTTATGTAATGTGATTATAAGCTTCCCGTATTTTTCTTTGTATTTTTTTTATTTGTGGCTGTCCTATTGCTAATTCGTCCTAGCCTCCATCCCTCGTGTTCCATGCTCTGGCTAGAGGGAGGCATGTAAAAGTTCTATAGTTTTCGTGTCAAAGGTAGTGACAGGATTAACATAATGTTTAATTTTGTTTTTGTGGTTATTTTTTAAAATATTTTTTATTTAAAAATATATTAAAATTATTACATAAATAAATAAATCTTTTAAAAAAATATACCACCACCACAAATACAAACACCGCACTTCCCGTGTCTCCATCTCTGGCAATCAAAACAAGTCTATTTTATATCTCGTATCGAGGCTGTATAGTCCAATACAGTAAACGAAGCAAAGCAGTATCGAAAAGATCACACCTTGCTTAGACAAGACCTTTTCACCTTGTATAGAAAGTGGGATCCACGTATGGTCAATCATGGTATGGCCCACTTTACAACAGATATACCTGTCAATCTCTCCACTAACCATAATCTATTCTCGAGATATCCTTCTGCAATTTCTTAAAAGTAATCGGAGACAACATTATGTAGTTCACTTAGTAGTCATTTTAATTTTTAACTTACCTTAATTTCTCTCAACTCTTAGGTGTGAAAATACCCAATTATAACAACAATTTTTATACTATACTATGATTGCCCATGCGCTAAATATAAGAAAAACTATGAACGTGAATTTTGTCATTTAAGAAGATTTGAAATATCAAGATTAATCAATTATTAAGAATAAAAATATTCGGAGGATCTTCTGACCAAACAAGTAATTAATTGAGTAATTAATTCAATATTAGATATGAAAGATTAAAATATTCTTTAAAAAAAACAAAAGGAAACTAGTTTAAGTAAGAAAACAAGCACGTGCAATGTTTAATATTAATTCTAGTTATTTTAACAGAAGGATGTAATTGGAGAAAAGCTATACAGATAGGGATCTAATTAATAAAGTAAAACGTTAGAAGACTCGGTAGAATAACTATGAAAAATTGGGGACTAATCTAATCTTTCCAAAAGAAAGTGGCATTAGAAAGTGACAGGCAGAGAGATCAGCACCATTAATGAGTAGTTTGAAATCGAACCAATAGGTTCCAGCTTGCTCTCCAAGTAAAAAGATCTTTCCCCAACGTACACATAATCGTCTCAATAGTGGCCGTACAATCTCATCAGTACTCTATCCATGAAAATATCGCAGTTGATGCAAGCGTATCTGTGCTAAGAGAAAACCTGGTGAAAAGCCTAGACGGCATGCAAAACACAGGAGCTAGTAGTATAGGACATCCGTTTACATCAGTACTCTACCTGTATTCATAACATCTCTACCTTTTGTCCATCACCTCCCTCAGCTTCTATCTTATCAACTCTTTCTCTGCAGCTTTCATTTTATAATAACCGGCATCTTTTAATTGTTCTCTAAATAAACTTCATATTATCCCCCTATGACTCACAAACAAAACACCAGACACAACAATAACAATAAAAAAACACGATCGCTACCAGTAATAGGAAATCGAGGAAGACGAACAAGGTAATGTTATTTTTCTGACCGTCTCTGCAGAGTTTTGTTATAGAGAAAGTGGTAATGACAGTGGTGTTTTTTTTTTATTTTAATTTATTTCCTTTCAGATTTCATTACTTTGAAATGGAAGAATCCTCAAGTAGTTTTTCTGCAATTTTTAACGCGAAAAAAAGCACTCTTTGTTTGCATGAGGCAGAAATTGAAATCACGAATGGTAAATGTTTTATAAGGGGTCAAGCAGCATTTCTACGCGAGGAATGCCCTACGGGGATATCATCACGGTCTTTCTCAGAAGAAAAGTAAGTTGTTCCTATGATTTTTTTTTGTTTATATTGTTGGAATTATCTCTATTAATGGTTTTATTGTGTAGTGGTGCAAAATGTTCTGATTTTATTATTCCAAGAGAAGTCCATGTGGATGAGGTGGGTGCTGCCACCTCCATGTTATCGTGGCTGTTGCTCCTCCACATCCTCACCGTGCCACCAGCCCCCGACCTTCTGACTCCTCCTTCGAGCACACTCCGAAAAAGCCCCACAAGAAAAAGCGTAAGCAGGCATCCATTCTTTAGAATGTTAACTTTGTAATATTAATTGACATTATTAATTTGCTGTTAATTTATGTATTTTAATTGATAGAATATTTTTAATATTTTATTAACGTCGCATGTATCTCTGTTTACTATCAACAATCTTTTATGCGAACAGTGTTGTTAATAAGTGTGGAGCTATAGTAATTTTCTGTTGTTCTGTATGAAAGATTTAATTAATGCTGAAGTAGACATTTGTATCTGCATGGCCTCCTGTCCATTCTATAAAACCTAGTTTAAATAAATCAACTTTATTAAAGAATGATAAAAGGAAGCTAAATTGCATTCCAGATAATCATAAAGGAACTTGTCTTGTTATCTTGTGGCCCTTTGTTCATACTCTTTTCTTAGACCAATCGAGCATATTGCCCCTTAACCAATTAAAGCTACCTTCTGATATAATAAGAAGATATTCTTCGTAGAAAGTTGTGCTAGCTGTCCTAGATTCAGATATCACAGAAATGCTCTATTGTAATTTCAAAGTCAAAAATAATTTCAAATTTTCAATTGTGCGTTGTTTGATTACGGTTGATGGCCTCTAAACAAATCATCGATGTCTGAATATGGTTGATGGCGTCTTCTTCTTCGTCTCAAACAGGAGAAAGTCCGCCTGCGGAAAAATTCAGGCCAGGCGGTCGCCGCCCTTAGTCCAGGTCTTGATTGAATGGTTTACCATTCAGCCCCATTCCAGCCAACTTTCCTCCACCACCGCGAGGCACCAGGGAGCTGAAGAAACCGCCACCAACAGTCTAGCAATGGCCAAACTGTTGGTGTCCCGATCCAACAAGAACACAAGGACCCAAAGTCCTTGTCTCCACAACAAGGATCAGTATCCTGGGGAGATAAGGATAAAATCCAAACCAGAAACGCCTATAAAAGGCGGGAAAAAGAAAGAAAGAAAGAAAGGGGACCTAGAAGAGAAAACAGGGAGAGAGACAGAGGGAAAAAGTGAAACTAAGAAAAAAACTAAAAAAGAAAGGAACGAGAGGAAAAAAAAAAGGGGGAGAAAAAGCAGAGACAGGGCAGAGAAGAGGAAAATAGAGAGAGAGAGAGAGAGAGAGAGACCAGGAGAGACAGAAAATAAAAAGAATAAGAAAAACCAGAGAACAGAAGGGGAAACTGAGAACAAAAGCTTCATCCAATTGGCGGTGCACCGAGATCTTCGTCCCAAGGCCATTTGCAAAACAAGCAAGCGTGCGTGAACAGTTCATGCACGCTTGCAAAGGAAAAACTGGTCGGGTTACTGGGCTGAACCAGTAACCAGATTGGGCTGGCCGGCTGGATCCAACCCAGCCCGTATGGCTGGTCCAGATCCAGCCCAGTGTTAAAGAGGAAGAGTGGGCCGGATCTGGCCTCAGGCCCTTTTATTTATTCTCGTCTTGTCCATGTATTTTATTCCCCTTCTATTTTGATATCTGGTCAAACAAGCCCCTTTTTAAAATTAGAAAATTTCCTAAATATTTGGTAATCTTCATGGATTTATTTGTGGCCCTTTCGTATTTTTTTTATTTTTTTTCTTTGTGTTTTGTTTTTTTCTGATATATGCTCAATTTGTGGACCATTACTGTTAAATACAAATCTGTTGTGCAATACTTTATTTTATTCTTGTCTAAAAAGAGCAAATAAAAAAAAGGGTAAACAAAAAGAAAAGGGCATAGAAAAATTGTTTCTTCTCTATTAAAAATTTAAAATTTTTCGAACTTATTCATTGCGTCAGAGTTTTTAGATTTGTGCTATATTTACCAATGTCAGAGTTTGAAATATTTTGAGGTATTGTTCACTGATGCCAGAGTTTAGAACATGATAGGAAGAACAAAAAAAAGAGAGAGAACAAGTTCTTAGCAATTTTAGACAAAATGAGCAATGCAGCTTGCTTCAGGTAGGACACTTAAAGGGAGTGATAGCATCTTTTTTTTTGCATAACCAGTCTCGTATCATAGAATCCCTATTGACCAGTTAAGGTTCCTAGTGATCATAATACTATGTGGTAACTCCTTGAACTAGAGCATCTCTCTCTAGAAAATTATTGTATTTTATCTCTATAAAAAGATACTTATTTAAGTATTGGAAAGTCTCCACCTCCACCAAAGAGGATATTTTGCAGAAACTAGTCAGAAGTCGTCTTTGCCTACCAAGCACCAAGTATATATTAAAAACACATTGGCTAGGAAGAATAAACGAGATTCGTTGCAACCTAATTCTTAACCTGTGTTTTGATAAATTTTTAAAAATAAAAAAAATAAGGGTTTACATGTGGCGATAACATAGAGCATCAGGGCTAATATTAAGGAAGCAATATGTCAAGAAGATAATTACTGAATCATATATAATTACTGCAATATAAAATATCATAGATATATGATTTGATTCGTGCTAGTTATGGAAAATAATCACTGCAATATAAAATACCATATATATAGGATTTATTGGTGCTCGTTATAGAAGATAATCTCTGCAATAATTATTGCAATATTTTCTTAAATAGTATGTGTAGAAATTTTTTATATAAGCAGGGGGGGAAATTGACAAAGGAGAGCAATTTTTTAGAAGAGAAAATTAGGGTAACAAAAAAAAGACCTAAACCTAAAGCTATCTCTCCCTTCTCCGCCAACTCTCCCTAAAAACCAGCCGCTTAAGTCCCCCTAGCTTTTTCCCGATCTTCTTCTCCTCCCAAACCCACACACACCCAGATCCTCCACCAAACAGCCCCACAGCCGATCCATTCCTCCCCATCTCCAGAAGACATCAGCCGGCCACCACACACTCCTTTCATCCTCAACTGCAGCCTCTCACTAGAATCTCTCTCTCTCAGCCAAGGCCTCCCAAAACCAAAGCCCATGACTCGACCAGCCACGCATCAGGCCTCTTCCTTCTTTACTTCTCTTCTCTCAGCCACCGAGAGCACCGCCTTTCAGCCCGCAGCCAACCGATCTTCCCTCTTCCACCAGCGACAGACCCATGGTCTTCCTCTTCAGCCACAAACGCCATTTCTCCTTCCTCCTGACTGGACAGCCACGCCCATCTCCACAGCTTCTTCAGCGGCCACGAACGACAGCCGCCAGATCTGAAGAAGGAGAAGACCTAGAATAAACCTACCACCTGAAGAAGAAGAAGGAGAAAACGACAAACCGAGAGAAAACAGAAGTGAAACAGATCTAAACAAGGATTAAAATCGACTGGCTTGTGTGTTTTTCTTCTTTTGCAGGTGACGGTGTTCCTCACCGCCAGCAGGAAAGTGAAGAGTGGAAGAAGCTGTTACAGACCCCCTATTCCCCGGGTTGTTCTCGCGGCGACGCGTGAACCCACGCGCCGCCAGTGGCGAAGCTCGTAGAGAAGACATGTCGCCACTGTTCCAGCACTGTTCCCGAGGATTTATTTATGTTTTTTTTGTAATTTTCAGACATTACTGTTTGATTTATTTTGAACTTTTAATATTTTGTAACATGTAAATGTGGGTGAATGATAAAAACATATTAAAAAAAAGGATGTGTGTTTGTATTTTTTTTTTTTATACATGTTATTGAATTATAAAATCAGAAAGAAAAAAATTTAATGTTTTAATTTGTATATGATCAAGTATCTTAGGAAAAAATAAAATCATGTTGTATTTTCTGTAAACATGTAAGAACATGTTTTTATATATTTTTTGGAATTTAATAACTGATTTATTAAAGTTTTAAGAATTTTATTAATACGTGGTTTGTTGATTTTAATTGTGATTAACTGTGATGTTTGTGTTTTAGACAAAAAAAATATAAAATTGTTTTTTGTGTGTTGCATACGGTCAATACCCTAATATGTTTTGAATATTCTTTTTATATAAAAAAAATTATTGGAAGTTTCGAAAATGTGTTTTCGCATGGATTTCTTAAACACAACAAAATTATTTTCTTGCATTTCTGGATTTTACAACATGTTTGTAAAACTCAAAAGGATATTGGTCAATATTTTAAAAAATACAAAAATCTTATTTTGGGAGAATTCATTTATTATTTACTGTTAATGTTTGGATAAAGAAATCCTAAATGAATAAATGTCCAAAATATTATTGAGAATAACTTTTTATTATTCACTATTAATATTTGAATAAAGAAACCTTAAATAGTAAATATCCAAAATATTTTTTTAGGAATAACAAGTCATCACACATCTTTAAAAGAAGCCTTGATGAGGACATTTCAATCTTTGACCCCACAGTTTACAAGTCATGAGAGTATGAAATACTAAGAGAAAATTGAGCTTTTAAAGCATATTGAATCTCCTTGGATTTCTATCTTAATAAATTTAATTTGAATCAAACACAGATTTAAAGAGATCTGCATTGATTCTCCTTAGCACTTTGTAGACATATCTAAAGGTATGATCAATATTGGCCAAGGGTTCTTGCTTTTAGACTTTGAACCCAAATCCATTCATCATAGCAAACCTATCATAGAAAAACTAATTAAGAGAACACCAACACCATAGCAATTATAAAGCAAACCAAACACCAAGCAGCTTACCTTAGATAGGGCGTACTAGGGGTGCTAATACCTTCCCTTTACACAATCAGTCTATTGCCTTAGAATCTCTGAAAGATCAGTCAGGGTTCATAGTGACCATAATATTAGGTGGCAACTCCCTTATTCACAAACAAAAACGACCCTGAAATCCATCAAGGGTCGTCGAGCTCCGCCGCGAGGGTGCGATAAGATTGCTAGGAATAATTGATTAACCAATTATAATTGCTCACCCGGGCTAGAATGTGAGACAAGTCTACTCGTTGTCTCGGACACTCCTACCTAGCAAGAGCTTTAACAACTCACTAACTAGGTACAACTCCTTACCCAGGCCATCTTGGCAACCCGAGGAAAAAATCAGACATTGCCATTCCAATAAGTCTTAATACCCTCAACAAAACACAATGCCTTAACGCGAAGGCCATCAGCTACACCAAGAGCCTGTAGACGATTACACTACCTAAAAAAGATTAGATAAAATGACATTCATGGGAGTTCCTTAAAGGACCACTCACGTCTTTGCCTCACCCATATACAAAGAAGATACGATGAACATTTTCCCCTAGTTACTATGGGATGGACACCGGTCATCATAATCGTCATTCTACACCAATTCTTCGGTCTCTCAATGGCCCAGCAAACAAAGAAATAGGAGACAATTTGTGCATAAGCATACCTAGGGGAATGTTTATAACCCCATCAGTGGAGGGTTTCTCTCATGTCCAAATGTATATTGAAAAGTCGACTCCTTAAGGATTATTTTTCCATAAAAATAAGTTTGGATAACTATGATAGCTTGGCTGACCTAATAGAGCATGTGCAAAATCTACTCAACAACTTGGACTTGATCATCCAAGACCATGACTAAATGTGCAAGATATTCCCTACAACCTGAATCTGCACGTACTTGGTATAACAAACCGAACTTTATTGAAGGTTTTAGTGACCTATATGCCAAGCTAGTGGCAAGCTTTAGCACTGACATACTCGCCAAGAAAACCTCCACGAAGCTTTTCAGTGTTGCTCAACAAGAGAATGAGTATACATAGGTATTAAGGAGATTCAACGCCGAAATGCTCAAGGTGGAAGAATTGTTTGAGCTATAGCCTTAGAAGCCTTGATACGACAAGTAAAGGAGCATACCCTCTAGAGAAAACTTTATGCTTTATAAAAAAAAAAAAAGCTTGTCTAAAGTGAAACAATTTATGAAAAATCATATACAGGTTGAAGAGGCTAGTTTGTTATGACATGGACCTCATTATTTTCATAAGGACAACCAATATAAATGACCTTCCAAGTGAAGTAATCATGGAAGTCAAAGCAAACATCTTAGTGCCACCTTCAAGATATCTTCCTTCTAAAAACCTCTACCATACCTATCACTTACATCATCTTAGGACGTATCATCCTTAATAAGAATGTAAGTTTCTTATATATGAATGACTTGTTCAAAATGGATTTATTTTCTCTAGGTGATCCCTAAAGGCGGTAGCCCTAGAGAAGTCCCAGGGGATGGCATGTGTTTTCCCCATGGGAAATCTCCAAGTGATAGACATGATCTCTCCAATGCTATATGCATTACTCACCAAGGGATATATGTGATCTCCCTAGTGTTATATGCACTACTCACCAAGAGATATATGTGGTCTCCCCAGTGCTATATGTGTCACTCTCCATGGGATAGATGTAATCTCCCCAGTGCTATATGCATCCTCTCCAAGGGATGAACTTGGTTTCTCTAATGTTATATGCACCACTCTTCAAGGGATGAATTTGGTCTTCCTAGTATAAATAACAACATCATGTAATCACCACTCTCAATAGAAGGCTCCCATACCCTATTAAATAATAATAATAATAATAATAATAATAATAATAATAATAATAATCATGATGATCACTCTTTAGTGGAGGGCTTTTAAGCCCCATAACAATGTTAGAAGAGCTGCAAACTCTTACTCTCCAAAAAACCTATAATCACTTAGAAATTTATAAGTATACGTTCACCCTTTTTGGGTTCACACTAACCACTTATAAATTCTCTAAATGGACTCCATGCTCGATGAGTTTAGAGATAGGAGTTCTCGAAAGTGAGTAGACTTCCTCTAATGGGTTCCCCTGACCACATAGAAATATTTTTAAGTACAGACTCATTCCTTATGTTTTTCTCTTACCCTTCAGGGAAATTTTTAAAGTATGATTTTCTCCATGCCCTCTATATACTTAAAAATTCTTTCTCTTACTATGATGCATCCCCTTCCACACAGGCTCTCTAACATATCACCCAAGGTTTCCACCTTTTTTTCACACAATGAAAATTCAACGAACTCATCATAATAACCGAGTATTTTTTTACAAGTCTTTGCATATCAATATCACAAAAACTTAGGGGCTACAAATAAACTCATTTTTAATAGGCCTAAAAAACCTTATGACCCTTGAGCTCACCCAAGGGAATGAGCATGCCCCGGGTGGGGGCTTGGTAGTGTGCCAAAACCTAGGCACGCTGGGTCTGGTAGACCCACAGGCGATTGGTGCCAAGCCCTGATAATGCTGAGTCTGATTTTAGCCAAACAACAACCATGATTTTTCTTGGCAGTGTGCCAAGCCCCGACACTAACTGGACCTAGACACGATTGGTTTTAGTAGTGTGCCAAATTTCTAGAACACTAAGTCAGACACTAGCGAGACCCAATCGTGATTGGGCTTGGCAGTGTGTCAAACCCTAGCACATTAGCTCTGGCACCAACTAGACCTAGACACAATTGGGCTTGGCACACTGCCAAGCCTCTGGCACACTCATGGAAATGTGCATCCTCCCTTGGGCACGCCCAAATGAATTATTATCTTTTCTTGGAACGTCCAAGGGAATGATCATCCTCTCTTGGCATGCCCAAGGAAATAAGATAATGTGGGTCTGGCAAACATGTCAGACCCAAAGCACTTGGATTTGGCAATCAGCCAAGTTCATTGCTTGTGGACTTGGCAGTCAGTTAAGTCCAAGATAACATGGGTTTGACAAACATGCCAGGCCTAATATACACTTGGTATTTAGCCAAATCCAAGGTAATATGGGTCTAGCGAACATGTCAAACTCAAGATACTTGGACTTGAAATTTAGCCAAATCTAGAATAATGTAGGTTTGGTAAACATATCAAACCCAAGGTACTTGGACTTGGTAGTTAGTCAACTCCAAAATAACAACCATCCTTATTTGGCATGCCCAAGGAAATGACCATCCTTCCTTGGGCACACCCTGGAAAATGACCATCCTCCCTTGGCACGCCCAAGGGAATAAGATAATGTGGGTCTGGCAAACATGCAGACCTAAGGCACTTGGACTTGGCAGTAAACCAAATCCATTGCACTTGGATTTGATAGTCACCCAAATCGAAGATAACATGGGTTTGGCAAACATGTCAGACCCAAGGTACCTAAACTTGGTCATCTGCCAAGTCCAAGGTGATGTGGGTCTGACGAACATGCTAAACTCAAGTTACTTGGACTTGGTATTTAGCCAAGTCCAGGTAACGTGGGTCTGACAAACATGTCAAAATCAAGGTACTTAGACTTAGCAGTAAGTCAAGTCCAAGGTAATGACTATCCTCTCTTGGGTACGCCTAAGGGAATGACCAACCTCTTTTGAGTCTAACTTTGGGGAAGAACTCAGCCTCTATGGGCTTAGTTACATTTGACGTCATAGACTATAATCTCCCTATACCTTTTAGTTGTTTAAAAGTCCTCCAAGGACCCACCATATTTCCATCAAACATGAATTTAGATGGAAGGGATATTTATTCCTCATTATATGCTATCAGAGTAAAATTACATTTCAAACCCTCATCTTCATAAAAGGACAAGACTTATGGGGTATTATAATACACCATGAGACCTTCAAATTAAAAATTCACAATCTTCATTCTCTACTGCATATATATTTTCAAAGCATCTCTCTCTAGAATATTATTATATTTTCTCTCAATAAAAATATATTTATTTAAGTATAAGAGAGCCTTAACCTTCACCAAATGGGACATTTTACAGGTAGTAGTTATAAGTCATTATGGTCTACCAAGTACCAAGTATATGCTAAAGAACACTTTGGCTAAGGAGAATAGATGAAATTATTAGGATCAATTGATTAACTGACTGTTCAACCTGAAAGTTTTATTTCTAAGCTATTTGGATTTTTAGGACTTCATCAACATGATTTTTCAAAAATGCATGGACACGAGGTTCAATCTATAGTTGAGGCCACTCGATGGCAACTTTGAGAAGGAATGATATTGCTTGATCTAGTGAAGAACACCAAGCTCAGGGTCATGGGTTACACAGGTGGATGATGTGCCTTAAGCTTTCTTCACCAGAATAGTTCTTCTTTATCAGCCTCG
>Ga0325403_1005305_pt1 | contig 12135 bp, 3 predicted proteins | sample PopdelMetagenome_19_FD_205665 | JGI IMG/M metagenome (GOLD analysis project Ga0325403, IMG submission 205665) | Populus deltoides microbial communities from Bellville, Georgia, United States - Xylem-PdKOR-R4 | ecosystem: Host-associated > Plants > Phyllosphere > Stem > Wood/Secondary xylem...
TATAACAGAATTATGTAACCATAAACACTTCACTTGCTTTTCCAGAAAAAAAAAATAATGATAATAATATATTGATATTATTTGATGCTCGATATTCAAATAAATTATCAGAAAGCCTGTACTGTGAACAACGTGATCAAGTCCAAAGCAATTGCAAACCACAAATTGAAGGCTAAAAAAAGAGAAGCAAAACTTACTTATGAGGACGTGAGTGAAAGACCTCTACCAAGGAAGGTGCATAAGGCTGATAGGATGGATTAAATTAAAAAATAATTTAACATTAATTTTATATTTGATCCCAAATTACGAAGAATACTATACCAAAAATAATTTAACATTATTTACTACAGAAAAACAAGTAAAAAAACTTTGATATTTTAAAAAAAAATTATAATTCAATAATATAATGAAAAAAATAACACGTTAATTGTTTATAGGTAAAAACATGACCTTACTAGAAAATCCAAAACTAAATAAAAAAATAATTAAAAATCAAGGTTAATTAGAAAAATAATAAAAACATAAATAACATCTTATTGTTGACATATATAATTCGAAGGCTTTATATATATAGAACTTGGTTGATTACAGGCAACCAACTCCTTATAAAAGTAGACTTATAAAACCCTCTGAGTACATTTGAATTCAATTAAATGCATGTTGGACATAAAATTACGATTATCTTTGTTAAATTAATTATGTGTTTGAATTATTCAAACTTCTTTATAATTAGTTTGATATTATCTATCTTAATTATTCATAAACATATACATAACATATTCCATGTCAATTTTAGTTAATTTGGTGTTTACGTTTAAGGTTCAGTCAAGGTTAAAGGTTTAATAAATTAAGGGTTGGTGCACAATTTCTCGGTTGATGATTTTACGCAATCGGCAACAATTCAATTTTTAGACTGCTCTACAACGTTATTCATCGAGTTGTGCTTATAGTATTTTTTTTTCAAGTTTTCAATTATTTTTTACATGTAACTAGGTTACTGCATTCCGATGGTTGTGGATTGGATTATTTTTTTAATATAATATATATATATATATATATATATAAAAATAATAATAAATTAAAAATTAAAAATATAGATTGAAAAAAATCTGACACGATAAAATATTAAATCAATACGAGTCAATCTTAATTAACTAATTAAACCTGTGATTCAGGTCTTGAAATAATAATAATCTTTTAAAAATTTAATCGAAGCCAATTAATCCTACAAAAAACTAAAACAAAACTTATAACAAATACTAATTCAAAGTATTTTTAAAAATATTGAAATTACAATATATTAGATCGAACCTCGTTTCTTGACTTAAGCTGTCAAATTCATAGTTTAGGTCATGAATTTCATTGAGTTAGATAATGTTTAAAAAATTATTTTTTTATCTGAATATATGATAAAAAAATATTTTTTGCAAATTTAAATAAAAAAAATAAAGGATATAACATAATAGATCAACAAGAGTTTGGAGACATGATCTATCCAACTTGCCATCCAAATCATAAAATTCATTGGATTTAATATAAAAAAATAGCTAAATATATGATAAAATAAATAGAGGAATTAAAAAAAAACTAAAAAATGTGATTGGAAGGGGAAAAAATTGAATAATGATCTGTTAAATAATAATGCAACCACCAAGACCCATTCCTTCAAACATTTGATGGAAGCAAAGAGCAGGTACAGGGCATTTAACTGTACAAGTGTTGTCTGAGGCTCCAAAAGAGAAGCCTATCACACCTAATGGCACGCGCACCTGCGTGGATGGCCCCAGCGTGTCCAGGCCTTCATAAATGCCCGGCCTTGTGAAACTTCAGTCCAAACTTTCCTGCCTGGGCTTTTTGTTGTTTTAGAAACGTATAATCTTTTGTTAGTTTTTTTTTTTTTTTTTTATATATATATAAAAAGATAGACGATGCTTCAATGAATTCCGATAGTTGATGGTGGCTGAAAAATGGATGGTTTATTTTTCGGGTTTAATTTTTTTTTATTTTTTCTCAAAAACATTTAAATAACACTCTTATAATATTAAAAAAAAATAATTTATAAGTTAAAATTCTAAAATATGGTCCAAAAACATGAAATCAAATCAAGTAAATTTTTATTCTCAACTTTGATATGTTTTTTCAGATAATATTAAGGTTAAAAATAAATATCATCAAAATCTTGTTATCAAATGAAACTTATTGGTACAAAGATTAATTTTATTAATGTCTAAAATTAATAACAACTAACGACTTTTTTTTCTGATAGATGGAATTCAATTAATTTATATACAGTGGCTAAAAATAAATAAATAAAACTTCTAAATAAAAATTTATTTTTTAAGAATTGCCGGGATTGTGAAGGTTAAAAAGAGAAAGTAGATGGATAAAAATAAATTTTAAAATAAAAAATTAGATTAATAATGAAATTCCTATGTTCCAACTTTTAATTTTTCTCAAATTTAATAAATCTTAACAAATTATATCAAGCATAGAAATATGTAATTTTTAAAAATAAAATGAAAAAAATTTAATTATCATTAAAGATTTAATGTTTGTTTGAGAATACAGTTTAGATAAAAATTGGTTAAAATTTATTTTTTTTGGTTTAAAATTAATCTTTTGATGTTTTTTAATTATTTGTATATGTTTATATTAAAAATAAAAAATATTATTTTAATATATTTTTAAATAAAAAATAATTTAAAAAACAATAATAATATTTTTTAAATACATCTTTGATATATAATATAATATTTGGTAAGAAAAAAAAGAAGAGGTTAGCTTAAGAGAGAATAGAGGAAAAGTAGTTTTCTGTGCTAACCACAAGTCGACACGCCTGTGATGGAAGCCCGCATTTGATGGTGACTATAAGGAGATAGCAGCAGCAGCAGCGAAGTAGTGCGCATATGGAGTCATTATTATGGTCCTCAGAAAATGAAAGCAAACCTAGCTGTCTTGCTCATATCTACGTACGTATGTCGCATGGTGTCACATCCATCACATCACTTCTAGATGAGATCGACAAGCAGTAGTTAGAAACCTTATTTTTTTAAAAAAAAATTATTTTTAATTATTTTAATATATTAATATCAAAAATAATTTTTTAAAAATAAAAAAATATTATTTTTATATATTTTCAATCAAAAAATCTCCTAAAAAAACAACCATCAATATACTCCAAAACACCTCTAAATATGCTGTCGGATAGATATTTTATCTGTATATCTTATATTTATTATTACAGTACATATGAATGGGGCAATAAATAAAATTTACTCTGTAATTTCTCATTTTACAAGAAATAAAATGGACCACCATGAGTAAATAGATAATCTAAATATAATTATATATAATTAATCTACAATGAGTAAATAGGAAATATTTTTTACTTTTATTTATCATTTAAAAATAAAGTAATACTTTAATTTTATGGAAAAAAAGTAAAAAAAGCTTTCTATTCAAACACACTATTTCTACATCTAGAAAACTCGAAAACTAGTTTTTCAATATTTCAAACTTGCTATGAGTTTAGAAAATATATTTTAGTAATTGTTTTAATACAAATCTTTCACTATTTTTCAAATAAGAAGAGCATGAATTTGTTCTTTTATATACACTATTTAGTAATGTAAAATATTAAAATTGTTTTTTCATATTTAATCAGTGTCATAAATTCAATTTTTATTATAAATATAATATGAAGACTTTTTTAGCTAACAACATAACTTTTTCATAATAACTCTTAATATCAATGAAATAAAACTAATATTCTATAATTAGATTATCATAAATATAAAATATTAAGATGACTAAAAAAATATTATGATTATGATTTTTTTAATAAAAAATAGATGTAATCTTGATGTGTTTTTCTTTTTTCGTGACAAAATTCATTTTTATTCTTAACAACCGAACATGTTTTTTATTTTTTCATTGGAAAAGAAAAAAGAAATAGGAAAACTATTTTCTATAACTGCCACATAGCATCTTGGCCAGTTAATAACCGGGAGAACCTTCTGAATTAAACATGATCGACAGATAGAATGGTTCTTGTCTCTAAGGTTCCTTCAGCACAATCTCTGCAGTACGCTTTGCTGGTTCCTTATATATAAAGGAACATAACAGTTTTTTCCTGAGAAATCTTCATTGCACATTGGATCTATTAATGGCGCGCTACAGCAGCTAGAAACATGATCTTGGTAATGAAACTTTTCCTTTTGCCAGCTCGCAGAAGGCTCAACTCCATTAGGGAGGAGATAATATCTTTATGTGGTCTCTGACATGTAAAATCACTTGTCATCAATGAAAACAAAATTAAACATGGACACAGGCGTGCTGTTCAGCTACAGTGATCAAGCATGGAAAAGCAAAATTCTAACCTGGCCTTTTTATTTGCCTCTGTTAGACGAGGCTTCATTGCATTTGAATGTGGCCTAAGAGCACCTTCTTTGATTCGTCTATATATAGTGTTGATGTGTTGGCACATTCAAGGCTTTTGAGAGAGAGAGAGAGCGGGCGCGCGCGAGTATATTTGATCGACGACGCAATGGTGTTTCAGATACCAAATTAAAATCAATTTCAATCCGTTTGCGTCCACTCGTCCTGGTTTTTAAGACGATACATCAGCTATTAAACCATTAGATTGATAACCTTGTCCTTGCTGCCAAATTCGACGGACAGTCCGTGTTGATACTGAAAATATGTTGGCAATAACTTTTTCAGAGACTCTACTTCCTTTCCATTCCGACTTTGCTCCAGCAAGGACTCAAATATAGCCCTTCGTTGCTCGTTGTTTAGATTCTTTTTCGATCTGGATGACGTAGAGATTGAATTCTCCAAGTGGTTAATTCATAGCTAGTACATAGAAGAAGTCTAGCACTGCAGTTAGGTAAATTTAGCAAGTTTAGTGATGGACATGGAAGAGTAAATAACGGGATAGATTTTGATACGATGAGAAGGGTAAGCTTTTCAAGAAAAGATTGTATCGATAATTTAGGCATCACATGAAGAGGGATATCTTCTTAAAAGCCATTAAGTTTATGGAATTAAAAACATTGATCTCTGGGCTAATTTAATTAGATGGAAAGAAAAATCTAAAATGAAGATTCTTGGCGAATTCCTTTTAAACAAGGTTTGCTGCTTTGAAAGAAAATAGAATTGGGAATAATTAAAATCACTGATCATTAGCGGAGAAAAATCACGGGAATTAACATTTCTATGCCGGTAATTAAATTTTTAAATCTCTTCCAAAAGATACTGTGAGTTCGGATATATGAGGATTTTGATAGATTAGTGGTAATTACGTGGATCCATAAAATCTATTTTTTCTTCCTAATTGTAGACCTAAAACGATTATTGAATCCTAAATTTCCACTGCATAGTACTGGTGAGAACGGAAATGGAAAACCCTAGTTTTAGCACATCTTTCCATGCGCCTTCAATTCAATTCGAAGGATCCCAATGAGAAAAATTTATTGCTTGAAGTATTCGTTGACAAATCCCAGATGAAAGCTAATGCATATGCAATTCAATCAAACACGTGTCAGTTAGTCATGGGTGGATAGAGAATAATGTCCTCCTTTTTTCATTCCTTGTACAGTTTACTTGCTTGATGACAATGAAAAATATTAAATCAGGTAAAATTCTATATATATTTCTACTCTATTTCATAAAGTTGACCCCATGAAAACTTAAAAATTCAGCATTTAATATTTTAAACTAATTATATCAAGCATGTGATTGTAGAGTGGAATGAAAAAGTTATTAAAAAAAAAAAAAGGTGAACATCAGTTAATATAGATTCTAGCTGCGATAAAGGTTGACATCGTGTCAATAGACAATAAAAGTTTTGCTGTGATGTTTTTTTGGCTTTCAAGTAATTACATGAGATGATAGATTTGAATTAAGAAAATTGTGTTAATTGGGTTGGTTTTTTTTTTTTATCTTATTTTGGGGGTATTTGATGCCATTAATGGGTTTACTTAGATCTTTAAAGTATTTTTGGATAAAAAATAATTACAAAATAGATTTCTAGATCTAAGAATCATTTCCATTGTCTTTTTTTAACACCTTTGTGGTGGTCAAATCCTAGACAATAGATGACAAGCCATCTGCTTGTTTTTTTGAAAAATAAAAGACTTACCATAGATATCCCATCTCTTGTATAAAAATAAAAAAAATAAGAACTAGATCACGAGCATAGATAGGGAGGCCTAGACGTGCTAGGCCACCCAGGCTAGGCTTGTGCCGAATCTTTTTTTTTCAATGTTTTTTTTATATGAAAATCAATTAGATTTAAATGCACTATAATTTTTTTATTTAGTTTTGGCATCTTTCACATATAATATTATATTCCTATGGGAACTTTAACTTGATTTTTTATATTAATGTATGCCTAATATATATATAAAAAAACATGTGAATATTTAATTAACATAAAATTCACATTTTTTAAAGATTTTTAGTACATTTTTATATAATTTTATCAAATCTATCAATTTTGTTCTCTTCAACCATATAAAAGATACCATGGCTTTGTTTGAATTTTTTATTTTAAATTTGCTTTTACTATCATAATGGATTTTTGCGTACAAAATGTCAAGATATTAGGTTGATCCTTGGTTTTATGAGTGGATTTTATTTATTTTATCAAATAAAAAATAATTTTAGAAAATACAAACTGGAATCTTCAAGTTTGAACATGTATATTGAGTTTAATAATAACATAAAAAAATACTTATATTTTCAGAAAAAAATTGTTTGGAACACAAAGTAGCATAAGATTGTTTGGCACTGCAGTGGGGTAACACTTAAATAAAAATTGTTTTTAAAACTAACTTTTATTACTATTTCAAACACTCAAAAAAAACCAACCTGGTATAATTTTTTTTATTATTATTATAAGTATTTGAGTTAGCTTATATATCTTAACTAATTTTACGAGTTTTAAAATCAATAATTATTAAAGATTTTAATAATTTTAAAATTTATAAAATTCAAAAAGGTAATTTCTAAAATATAAATCTAAAACCTAGTAGTCAAACAATACTTTTCAGATTCCAACCTAGAATAACTTGAGCGTACATGACTCGTTGATAAAGGGTTTAATCGTCAAAGGAAAAAGAAACTTACTAAAGGGGGGCCTTCATTGCTTTGACGTCGACACGTAGCAACTGCGTACTGTCGTGGATGCTAAAAGGTACTGTGGTGAGCATGTGGAGTCAGTTTGCAGCAAAATAAAGGAAAAATTCTAAAGGGTTGGAAAAACAACTCAACAGTGGAAGAAGATAGGCTTAAAGAATTGATGCTTAAATAGCAATGCTGAGATTATTATTCTGATTTTTCTTTCTATTTTACGAAAAAGTGGTATTTCAATTATTCTTAACCTTGACCTGGAAAGCCTTGTTTCTAGCTCAGAGTGAGATTGATTTTGTTTTTAGATGTTTTTTCAAGATGTATTATTAGTGTTTTACTTTTAGTTTTGATATGTTAATATTAATAATAAAAAAAATCTAAAACAATTATTTTAATACATATTAAAATAAAATATATTTTTTATAAATCGTCCCCTACAGTACCAAATACATTTTTAAACCCAATCAATTAATGCTAAAAAGTTGAAAAATAAAAATAAAAATCCAAGAAAATTTAATAAAAAGGCAAGTGCCCCCCCCCACAGGTTAATTAACCTCCCATCCCTCCTGTCTATTTTAGTAAAAGTACTACTTTACTGTGGCAAATAATCCCTGGCTGCGAACCACCTTCACAAATAATAGTAAATAAATCATCCTTGCCCTAGAGAAGGAGGAGAAGAAGCAAGGTAAACAAGATCTAGCTAGATGATCCATATTTGGTATTAAATCATAAAAAACATCAAAATAAAAAAATAAAAAATCGTAAAAAGAAACATGGGAAGGGGGAGGGTAGAGCTGAAGAGGATAGAGAACAAGATAAATCGACAAGTAACATTTGCTAAGAGAAGGAATGGGTTGCTTAAGAAGGCTTACGAGCTATCAGTTCTTTGTGATGCTGAGGTTGCGCTCATCATCTTCTCCAACAGTGGCAAGCTCTTTGAGTTCTGCAGCAGCTCCAAGTACGTAACCCCCCTTGTAATTAGACATAATTATAAATTTATATTTCAAAGTATAATCTCTCTTCTTCCCAGTCTCTTATATTATCGTTTCGATGTTTTTTTTTTAAACCTTTCCAATATACAAGTGTTTTAATATTTTGTTTGGTGACCTTTAATTCTTGATGATGTCTTTCTGGCGATGGATTTTCTTATTTTTTTTTTCGTGTTTTAAGAATATATATATATATAGGCAGCCGGTCTTTATTAATTGGAGGTATATACTGAGATAGCTAGGTGTCTATTTTATGAAGATCTTGAGTTATAAGAAGAACCCTCTTATGCAGACTTTCAAGGGATCGAAAAGTTTCAGTTCTTCTTTCTTAACCAGCAGAACGTTTTTCCTCTTCTTTTGATTTTTGTTTTTCATTTTTGTAGAACAAGTAGTGCAATTAATTATCTTTATCTCTCTCTCTCTCTCTCTCTCTCTCTCTCTATGAATATGAATTTCCAGAGTACCATTACATAAAAAGAAATTCAGGTGTCATGCGGCTTGGAATTCACCACACACGCACGTACATACTTCGGCATATGGTGACAAATCAAATGTTTCTTATCTTGAAGAAAAATGAATTTTTAAGTACTGTCTCGTGGTTAAACTTAATATTTTTAATCTAGTCATTCCAGTCTCCTCGCTGCTTTTGTACTGTCTCTGCACTCGTATTTAAATCGTTCCTGGAAATGCGGGTTCAAGGTCCAAGAGGAGAGGCAAGCTAGCTAGCCATGGTTAAATTTCATGTTTTATATTTTCCTCCTATAAATTAAACGCAACTCCATGGTGATCATATATCTTAGAGAAACTTTCCTGATTTCATTTGATTTAAGTCCAGGTGTTGAAGACTTCTAGCTATTAGCCCCCCCCCCAATCTTTCTTGCTTCCCCTTGATTCTTATTCTAGTTCTTGTAAGTTTCCGATTCACAACAACAGCTTAACACTACCAGTGTTTGTCAAAAGTAGGTTTTCACTATTTTCCCTTGCGGCTGTTGCTATAAGAAAATCAATTCAGACCATGAATGATTTGGTAGCTATTAATTTATCAGGTTCTTTAAATTTGGATGTCTGAATCTAAAGTAAGTTAATTGTACTGCTGAATCTTATGTAACTTTTTTTTGGAACATAATTCTTAAATGGATTTGATTATGCGAGTTTATGATTTTCACAAAACTAGATTTTCACACACACACACACAACTATATATATATATATATGTGAAGATTCAAATACACAATGAAAATTTTTAAAAATATTAAACTAATTGGTCATAAAATATATCATATAACAAAGTGTCGCGTAACACGGTAACTTAGGGTTATGGCCTTTCTCTAAAACTCATCTGGGTCAAATAGCTGAATTAATCAGTTGCGAGGGTATAATTCTTGAATATGGATTCTTGACTTTCAACCAATGTAGATGAACACAATATAATTTTTTTTTTTTATCACAGCCTAAATTTTTAAAATTGTTATTGGTTTATCACTCTACATCATTAGACACCCGAAGATACGCCTCAATGCATGTTTGCAAAGGTTTTCCTCTCTAATATTTCTACTAGCCACTAATTAGGCCTGTGTGCAGGGGCTTCTTATGCAGATGAACGTGTTTAAATACCTTCTGCTCTCTCATTTGTAATAATGGCAGTATTTGTTATTCTTGCCTTTATCTTTGTACAATATTTCTTAATTCCAACAAAATGCTAACTTGTTTTAAGAACAATAGTGTTGTGTCCGTTGTAGGAGACAGCTTCGTCTAAAATAAAACAGATAAGAAAATCATTAATGCATAATAAGGATAATAGAAAAGTAATTAAGTACGTCAAATAAAATTAAAAAAAATAGAATAAAACAATCATGTGCATTAATAAGAGTGAAATCTTCACGGGATTGTTAAGAAATGATGAGAGGGTAGTGATGGTTGATTTTTAAAATATTTTTTTGTTTAGAAATATATTAAAATAGTGTTTTTATAATTTTTTTAAAAATATTTTTGATATCAATATATTAAAGCTGTTTAAAAAGATATTTAATTTTAAATAAAATATTAAAATAATTAAAAAAAAGCATGATTTTAAACGAGTTCCGAAACAAGCCTAGAGTTTTTTCCCAGTACATACAATGCTACCATTAGGTGTAAAGCAACACACCGACAATAGAATAGTATGGAAACTTGGCTTTTCTCTTCTCCTTCGTTATTGAAACCCAATTAAATCTTGCAAACCTCGATATTGTATGAAAAGAAATCTACAGGATAAAACAAAAGGAGGAATATAAAACTTTATTAATAGGAAGATGTCAAAACATGGTAGAGTTGGATGGAAAGAAGGAATTGTTGTTTTGGAGAGGTAGCTCGCTAGCAGAATATCATGTACTACTGTCGTCTAGGAAGATACAAAAACACAAATACTTTCAAGCATTAGGAGCGTGGCATATATATTTTAATCATATATAATTAAAAAACCAAAGTGTTGTGAAATCTTATATAATTAATGTTAATTGGATCAAAATCTAGTTTTTAATTCAATCATAGATAAAATTTAATTATCATATAATTAAATCCTATACAGGCAATAAAATATTAATGTAAAAACTAAAACCGCCCATGTGTTCATTAGCTTCACTCCATGCCTATATATTGTGATACTAAATAATTTTAATTACGATTAATAAATATCTTATTCGGAATATTATAACCTCAGAGAGAGATTAGTGGTGTGGGTGCATGCCTCCGTCCCCCGATCGATCGGATTTTTTGAACTCCGATGGTGCTTCTAGGGTAATCCTGAACTGTTAATTGTTTGTGGCCTCGATAGAATACATGTTGGTGTCGTGATAGTTTTATAGTAATCCATATGTATTTGGATCGATCAACACACGATAGTGGTATTTGGTTCATGAAATTAAGTAGAGAGCGAAACCACACTCTAGGGGCATTTGGTTCATGAGAGTAGAGAGCAAAATGAGTTCGAATATGAGATTTCGATAATTATTGCATTTTTCTTGCTTGATAAATATATTAAATTAATTTCTAGGAATCTCAATCACCTTTCAAACTTCCTTTTCTTTTTTTTTTATTTTTTGGATGAAAGTTATAATTGTTGCTCACTGTCTGGACTTACTTTCTTGCATGTATACACGTGTACAAAATGAAATTTATTCAAGTATTGTTATATTATGTAATTATTCAAAGAAAAATACTCAAATCTGAATCGTCAACACTCACAAATTAATGGGTTTTTTTCAAAAAATGCCATGATGTCTTATATATTTACAAACACTGTTTTCTTTCTTTCTTTATTTTCCTGATGAACACCAAGCACTAGTTAATTAACTCATCATATATATTGGTTTATAGTCGCGGTTCCACAAATAATTTATGACAATAAGGGTGTTATATATGTATATACTAAGTTAATCTAAACACTTTCAAAAAAATTTAAGGACAAAATAATCATAAAGATACTAGGTTTTACAAGTCTTCTACGTACCATCAATCAATTACGTGTACAGAAACATTTCAACTCCATCAAAGGCGTGTTAAAAAAATAAAATGCTAGTCGAGGCTATATATATATATATATATATATATATATATATCATCTCTAAAATATTAAAAACAGAATTCAAAATCTCTTTTCGGGATTCACATACTCAAGAGAATAATTCCAGGGAGAAAGGTAAAAGAAAAAAAACCCTCCTTATAAGTGAAAAAGCTTTGTCGGAGATGATTAAAAAAAAAACCATGTTGCTTGTAGGCCGAATCCTTTTCCTTTAATTGTCTGTCTTTCACTTCATCTCTTCTGCGTAATTAAATTTATCCAGGATCGCGAATTTGTAGTAACTAAAAGACTTCATTTCATTCATTAACATTTATCTTTACTATCTGTTTTCTGCATTTGTTCCAGCATGGCCACGACAATCGAAAAATATCAAAGGTTCAGTTATGGAGCTCTGGAAGGGGGCCAATCTGAAAAGGAGACGCAGGTAACTAAATATTTTGTCGTTTTTTTACA
>Ga0325403_1005306_pt1 | contig 12134 bp, 10 predicted proteins | sample PopdelMetagenome_19_FD_205665 | JGI IMG/M metagenome (GOLD analysis project Ga0325403, IMG submission 205665) | Populus deltoides microbial communities from Bellville, Georgia, United States - Xylem-PdKOR-R4 | ecosystem: Host-associated > Plants > Phyllosphere > Stem > Wood/Secondary xylem...
AAACACCATTAGACGTTTGAACGAAATATAATTACTTGTCCTGATCTTTTGTGTTTTGACTACTAGCAATAGAATAGGGCAGGTTTATAATTATGTGATCTTGCAGAGTTGTCTATTTCAGTGTCCCTCTCTCATTTATATTAAGTTGGCGAAATTTGGTCAGGGACATAACCCAATGCATAACTCTTCACGCACACATAACTCATGAGAGATTTTAATATATTTAATGGTGTTGATGAAAAATAAACTTGTTTAATTAAGTTTATTTGTTAAAAAATAAATCCTCTAATATTTTATGTAAAAATTTATAGAATTGATGATATTAGATTATGTATTATGTTTGAATTCATAGGTATAGCAAACTGGCCATATCCGAGGTGCAATGACAAAAATCCCTGGGTTCAACACCTTAGGATAACATAAGTCAGGGCAAGCCATTAAACCTAACAACACTTAACCCAGATGGTGCCTGGGTCTAACATGTGCCAAACCCAGATTATGTTTGGACTTGACGTATTGCTAGACCCAAGCGCTGGGCAGGTAGCATTTGCCAAACCCTTGCATTGGGTCTGGCACACATTGCCAGACCCTTACATTAGGTGTGGTAGCACTAGACCCATGCGATTGGTCTGGAACACGTTGTTATGTGTTAGGTCTGGTAGCGCCAGATCCATGTGGTGTATGGGTTTGGCAAGAGCTAGACTCAACGTCATTTGGGTCTGGTGTTAGTCGGACCCAACAATCACTTGGACCTGGACATTGCCAGACCTATCAACTTTTAGGTTTGGATTTGACTAGACCCAAGAACACTTGGGTCTGTCTAGTGTCACACTTAGCACGCCTTCTTGAGGACATGCATGTTAGCTCAACGCGCCTAAAATGCAAGAAACTTATACCTGTATATTTTTCTTGATCAAACTTTTTTCAGAAAAGATATATAAAGATGTATCTATACAATCTCGATTCATCACTATGTAATTAATAAAATTTTAGTAAAAAAGATTTGGATCCTCTCATGTTAGAGCTATATTATTGCTAAAATTTAAATTTTGATGTAGGAAAAAAAAAACTAAATGATGGTTTGTATAAGAAAAGACTGATTGTCTATATTAGATATCTAGAAAAAGAGAACAAGCTCTTTATAAAATTATTAAAATATCAAAGTAATTGCTTACTATAATGACAAAAGTTTTTAAATACTAGTTTAATCCTTGTGTAAAACAAGATTCATGGTCCCATAAGTAAAACTATTTATAAAGGATATACTTTAAAAAGTCATATACTAATCACACATCTAGATTAATAAAGTAATCCTAACATCATGAAAAGTTTAAATAAAGCTACTACATCATTCTCATCGAGATAAAAGAAACTTGTTCTCAAGTTGAAACTATTTTTGCCTTTATCTCATGAATGTTCAATTTAGACTCTTTATCCCCTTTTCTTTGTTTGTTATAGGTGTATAACAATTCTAGATATTATTTTCAATCCCTTCGTATTAAATTTTTCATGAAAAAACATCAATTGATAACTTATTTCTTTTCTATTATCTTCTAGAATTGTAATTTATGGAAAACATCAAACTTGCTTCATCGATATGTGTTGTATCCATATAATCATTAAACAAATCTATACTTATCATAATGGTAAACTTGTAATAAAAATAATTAACATATCCCAAATCAATAATTTCTTTTAAGAAACTTTAATGTTCTCTTTATACTCAACATATAACTTGTCAATGAATGCATCATTGATGACATCATCATCATCATTATTATCATTATTTATGCAATAATTCACATAATTATCATCAAAATAAATATCATAGATTGCTGAAGATCCCAATCCACCTCTATCTCATCATAAAGTAGTGAAGAACTCCAATTCGTAACTTCTTTCTTAACAAATAATGTTTGTTGCTCTTTAACTAATACAGATGAGAATAACACAAGAAAGACAGTAAGCACGAGCAAAACAAATTTTACCGAATAAGATCACTACACAAATATCCTAATTCAAAATTTTATTACTGAATATTTTTTGTTCAAGTAGTCCCCCCTCTAAGTGGTTTATAACTCCTTAAATACATCTAAAAACTAACCTAAACAAACTAGAAAACCCTAAAATAAAGTAAAAGCTTATGAGTCTAATTTAGAGGTCTTTTGGAAATCATCTAGTTATGGTGAGTTAATCTATTATAAAATTGGGTTTTTAGAATCTCCTAATAAAATTTAAGCATGATCTAATGATCTGATCAAATTTTATGGCCTTTTTCATCAAGCTGATAACTTTGCGCAACCCAAATCTTTTTTTAGGCGTAGTCCACTCCCATTAATCCATAAAATCCCTACAAAGCTATTCACAAAGCTTAGTTATGACAAATTCACAACTGACTCATCAAAATTACTTGCATTATTAAATCTCTTTATCTATTGAAGTGTAGTGTTTTTTTCTCTTCCAGTCCATCTTGCATTATATGGTTTATGGATCTAACATCATGAAAATAGTCTAGATCCTTGTGACTACCTTTCGGTATATCTAAGATATTTTAGTCACCTTCCAAAGGCTTCTTCAAGGCTTCCAATTTAATTTCAATAATGGTTAATGTCTTTTGCTTGAGTTGGTTTAGAATTCTTCATAACTCCAACATCTCTTTGTTTTTATTGAACTAGGAACACTCATTAGCTTGGTAGTCATCACCAAAAAAGCATCAACTTTGATCTCTGATACCCATAGACGTAGGAAAAAAAGAGCAAAGATAACTAACATAATAAAAGGTTGGTTATCTAGGTTGAACATCTAGAAAAAAAAAAAAAGAGAACAAATTGTTTATAAATTATCAAAATTGTTGCTTATTATAGTAGCATTACCTCTTAAATATAATTAAAAACCTAGATCCTTGCAAAAAAGGATTCATGGTCTTAGTTCACAAGTACAATTATGTTGCTTATTGTCATAACCTGATTTTTACTTCTTTTTCCAAATATTTTCCAAAAATCCAAAAAATAGTAAAAACAAATAAACATGTTTTCAATGTTTTTCAACCATTCACATGCACTTTTGTAGTTTTGAATTATTTTTCTCTTATTGATATCTTTTTGAAAAAATCAAATTCAAAGAAAAATGTTTTATATATATTTGTATCCATTTTGTATTTCTTGAATACTTTTCTTATCAAATTGATGTTAACGTTGTTTGTCAAATATATATATATATATATAGAAAGAGAAAATCAAAAACCATAAGAAGAAAAAATAGACAAGAAACTAAAGTACAAAACAATAAAAATAAGGGATTAAGATAAAATGAAGTTGCTTGGGACCAAGTAAGTAAAAAAATGATCAAAGTCTAGTGGGCTAAAGTGTAAAACAATATAAATGAGAGACCAAACTGAGATTGAGTTACTTGAGGGACCAAGTAACTAAAGAAAAGATGATGAAACTTATGACTTACAAATAGATGAGTAGGTTGTAAAGAATAGGGGTTATCTCATAAAAAACATTACTCATCATCTCTTTCACCAAAGTCCTAACAAAAAAAATATTATTCATCATCTCTTCCATCAAAACCCTAGCCATTAATTTTTTTTTTTGAGAAAATATGAGTTAAGATGGGGAGAAATAAATCCTAGAAGAAAATTATTCATCTTCTCCTACCTTTCTCCGACCAAAAAAAAACCCTAGCCTTGTTTTTCTCTCTCTAAAGTTGAAACTCCCCATTTGATATGTCTCACCTCTGACCTCCAATTTTGATGAGATAACCATCATTATTTTCATCTTGAACCCCTCTATAAAAGCCCTCAATTAATTAAAGCCAACAGTCCTTACATCATCATCATTTGAAGAGAGAGAGCAAAAGATAGAGAATAGGCCTAAAAAGCTTCTCTCTTTGGTTTCTCTATCATCACACCTCTAACCTAGGCAAGACCATAGCCATTCTTCTTCTTTTGAAAATCACTACATAGCTAAATAATTTCCAATACCAAAAAACTATGTGTGAGCCGTTAAAGGGAGAAAAACAAGATGGTAGTGAGAGAGTCACAACCACCATGGTTTTATGAAGTCAAATACCCCCCACCACCACTATAAAAAGAAGGAGGATGGTCTCGCGCACCCTACAAGATTCTCCATATAACGGTCTAAAATTGGTAGCTCGTGGAACAACATGCCAAAGTAAACACCTCCTTTCTAACATTTGGTAGCCACATGTTGCCACTGATTTTCTTATTTCCAGTAGTGTTTTACCTTTATTCTAACTCTTTTTAGTCATCCTTAGCCACCTTAAAAGGTTTATTTCAAACACAAAACCTCTCTTGAATAATTATCTTGCTTTACTATTGATTTTTTATATTTTTATAATGATGTTTTGATTGGGTAGTGTTCATTGAATGGATATTTGAGTTAGAATGATTTTAATCTTGCATTTTGATTTTATTGTTAATTTTAATGTGTTGTGATGAGATTTTAAGATTGAACAATATTTATGGGATTGAGATTTGTGTTTGAATGCATTTCACCAAATCCTTTAAATTGTGCATATTGTTTTCTTTCATGTTCTTGGCCATCACATCATTATTCTTAGCATTGCAATACGTCTTTCTTTATGTATGAACATGTACCTATTCAACATTATGTATTGATATGGTCTTTTGTATTAAATAATAGAAAATCAATGTTCATTCATGAATGTATCTATGTTGGTTTTTATAACTTGTTTATAAAACTTATTAAAAGTTCGGCCCAAATTAAATGGCTCATTAGGCCGACATTCTAAACTTTTAAAAAATCATTCTTGTTTTCTCACAATCATGTTAAATTTTTTTTTTCTATTCACTTTTGATATTTAGAGTAAATGGACTCAATATAGGCCATTTCCTTGGAGATTAAAAGGAGTAATGCATCCTCTTATTTTTTCAAATAATTAAATTTTCAGTCTAATATTCATCGATAACAAAATCGGGAGTACTAAATTTTTAGTCCAATATTCACTGATAACAAAATCAAAAGTATTAAGAAGATTTTCAATCTAATATTCACCAATTACATCAAAATATGAATCGAGAGTATTAAGTTTTTTCAACAAATATTGCAAGTAAAGCCCATGTGTCATAGGTGAACCTCATTGAAACACCTTCCATGGACATTTTCTAGGATTTGAACTGGGTTCAATGAGCCCAACATAGTCTCATAGATCATTCACTAACATGATTAACTACTACATTTAACATTTTTACCGACATAATATTTTATCGGTATTTACTTTACTATTCTATTGATGTGTATTTTACCGCTAAATTTATGGATGAAATATGATCACTGAAAAAAACCTCATCGGTAATTTCTTATTTGTCAAAAAGTCCATTGGTAAAAAAAAATCAATGGTTTTACAGACAGACAATGTGTGCAAAATCAAATTTACCTGCTAAAATATACCAATGAAATTATTCCATCGGTGATTGGCAGTGGCATTTTAAGTAACTTTACTCCAACTCTATGTAAAATATCGACGAAATAATTTCGTCGATGATATAACAGTTAAAGTGGCATTTGCAGTAATTTTTTTCTAGCTCTCTAGAATATACCGACGTAATGAGTCTATCGGTAACCCAGTTCATAATAATTAAAAAATATATTTTTTAAAAAAATCTATTAAATAGAAAAGGAAAATAATTTTTAAAATATATTTTTGTATAAAATTCATGTAAAAATAAATTATCTTAATATAAAAGCCACATATTTATTACAAATTTATACATTCAAATACAATGAAACTAGAACAAAGGCGACCCTGGAGGAGGAGGACGAAGAGGGTGGTCGTTCTCGGGACCATAGGGCTAATAAGGGGGTGCACGTTTACCACCCATTTGTGATCTCATATCCATAACCATTCGACAAAATTCATCATAATCCACAGAGAGTCGTTCATATTTTTCATTTAGATAGGTAGTATATTCTTACACTCCTTGATGTAATAAGGTCATAAACTCCAGAGACTGAGTGCTCGGTATCGGTTGCGAGTTTCCAATAGTTGAAACACTACTGACCGTCTACAAGTTCTCGGTCGTAGTGTTGGAGAGTATGTACATCTGATTTCTATTAGGTCCACCAGACGATCTTGCCTCCATCCACAAATCTAGATCGAAATCCGAGTTGGTCAAAGGATTGTCCCTGTATCTCTTTTTCAATTGGCTGTGTTATATATCTCCTAGAAATAAAAAGTGAGATATCAAATTCAAGAAAATAATAAATTACAAAAGAAAATGGTTGAACGAATGCACAACAAAGTGTTGAGCTCAGTTGTTGACGAACTGTTATACCCCTTTTCGGCGGTCTTCACTCCGCAAATGAATCTCCACAAAAAGCTCCATTGGGCTTGGTTCATGTCTAAGAGTCGTAGTTTGTAAAAACAAATGTTGCTAGTTAAATGTATTTATAAATATCAACAAATTAATTAAAATAGTTGTGATTAAAATAATTTTTATCATTCGCTTTACATGCAAAACGAATGGAACTGAGTCGGTGTGCATGGTAACGGAATCATAAATTTGCCATCTCTGGTTGCCCTCACTGGACTATGAGTGTCGTGTGAAATGCTTGTGCTGAATATGGTGGCCTAAAATCCTTCCAAACTGCCACGTCATTCCTTCGAATAGAGTGTTTTCTCTCGCATATTTTTTAGATTTTTTTTTGCGCCCAATACCAAAAATCATATAACCAATATGATACAAACGTATTATATATGAGTTAATGACAAATTAAATTTTAATATTTAAAATTCAAAAAAAAATTATTGTTTTTTTTTTATGTTACTTAGTTGTTGCGTGATTCTCTCAAACCCTCCTCGCAACATTATCAATGAAAGAGTTTAGAGTAATCAATGCCTTCTTGCTAAGTAAAACCTCTAGTAACCAAGCGTACCTTATACCTCTCAATGCTACCATCAACACGACACTTTAACATATATACCCATCGACTACCAACAACATTCATCGAAGGATGAAAAGGAACCAAGGACTAGGTGTCGTTAGAGCATAAAGCCTAAATTTGCTCGCATATAGCACCATACTAAGCCTTATACCTATCAACATCAGAAAAAATAATAGGTTCATTGGTAGGAGGAGACACTACCTGATAGATTGGAGCAACAGAGGTAGTTGTAGACGATGTTAGCAAGGCAGTTTTCAGCAACCAAGGAAGGAGGACCATGGGATACTGACAAGCGACAGGTCAAGGGGGAGAAGAACCTGAACTCGTAAGCTTCTAGAGAGGATATGAGGAGAGATTGACACAGAGTTGCAAATTAGTAGAAGAACCTGTCGAAGGATCGGATTGCATAACAGCAAAGAGCGAAGAACTTGCGGTAGAACCAGGCATCTATATAGTAGTAGAACTAAAAGCATGCAACTCTAAAGAAGGAGATCCTGTTCCTGCACAATAATCATTAGAAAAACAAGCAGATTGTGACAGAGGAGCGAGGCTGGATGGCGATGGAATTGTTGCAGACATGGTGGGTGAGTGGTGGATCGAAAGGGGTGCGGCAGGTGGCCAGTTAGAGTTGCTGGTTTGGTGAATTGGTGGGGCAGTAGGGTGAAATTTAGGGAAGGATTCCAGGTTGGGAGGTGTGTATCTATTCAGAATTTGCAAAAGAAAACACATCTTTATGAAAATAAACATGACAAGAGACATAAATACGTTGAGATGTTAAATCAAGACAATGATAACCAAGATGAGAGGAACTATATCCTAAGGACACACATAGAGATGAACAAAATTCCAACTTAAGAGCATGATATGGATGCAAAAAAGGAAAATAACAACACCCAAAAGTATGCAGAAAATCATAATCAAAAGTATGATGAAACAAACACTCTAACAGAGATTTATTTTGGAGGATAATAGTAGGCATGCGATTAATGAGATATACTGATGATTCAAATACATAGTTCTAAAATCTTAACGGAGCACTACATTTTCCTAGGATGGTAAGATTGGTTTCGATAATGTGCCGATGGTGACGCTCAATTGTACTATTTTGTTCATGAGTATGAGGACAAATTAACCTATGATGAATCCAATAGTATAAAAGAATTGTTTAACTTATGATATTCACCACCCCAATCAGTTTGAACAGATTTAATTTTATATGAAAACTGGCGCTCAACAAGTGTTTGAAAGCGATGAAATGTAGAAAACATATGTGATTTTGCAATAATAGGATAATACCATATATGTTTGGTATACGCATCGATAAAGATAACAAAGTAATGAAAACCATCAAAAGAAAACATAAAAGTAGGGCCCCAAACATTACTAAATATTAAATCAAGTGAGGAAGTAGTTTTGTGACCCGTAGGTCTCAACGATAGACTCGACGACTTGCCTAGTGGACAAGTTTGACATTGAGCAAGAGAGCGTCTAGAAGTACAAACTATTTTATTTTTTGGAAACTAACAAATTTAAAATGTGGGAAGTAGGATGACTCAATCGACGATGCCACAGATTAGCATTTGCAGAGATGCAAGGAGACCAATAAGCCTGAGGAATGGACGTGGTAGAAGACAGACATAACATAGAGACCATCATTACTCTGACTAGAAAGGAGCACTTCCTTGGTGATGAGATCCTTTACATAAAACACAGGTGGTAAAAATCTATGAAATTCAAAATAAACACTATTATCATGATAAATTTTATGAATAGAAAGTAGTGGTTTGGTAATATGAGGCACATAAAGAACGTTAGATAATTTAAAAATGCATTTTGAGAAATGTAACAGGGTATGTCCAATACGGGATATGGCAAGTCTCTTATCGTCACCAACATGCAAATGATCATTACTAAGATAGGATGCATAATCGGTTAGAGTTGCAAGATCAGGTGTAACGTGTTGGTTCGTATCGGTGTCTAGGAACAAAATGCTGCCAAAAACGTTACCAACAACAAGGTGGACAGAGGGTTGCTAGCCACTACCTTGAAGTTGTGCACAATGTGGAGCTATGTGGCCGAAGGTGAAGCACAATTGACAATTGACACTTGACATTCTGCTTAGAAAACCGGTAAGTAGACCATTGTCCAGACCTAGAGGGGCGTCTGTTCTGCTGCTAGTTGCTCTGTCTCCAGTTGGTAGGAGTAGAGGAATAGAAGCCATGGTAGTCAAACTTGTTTTGGTGGTTATGGTAGTTGTTGTTGGGACGTCAGTTGCCATGAGAACGACCCTTGTTACGGTTGAAATTGGGGTTGTGCTGAGATGTGGCAAGGTGAGTAGAAGATGTTGGTAGTAGCGGTGGCTGAGGCAACAGAGGTGAGCTTGTATCCATAGATTGAAAGGAGGTCTTATAAAGAAATTCATGGGTAAAGAGATGGCTATGAAGGTCGGCATATGACAGCAGTTCTGTCTTAGTCACAAGGCTGGTTACTAAGTCTTTGAACTCACCACGAAGACCACGAAACATATAAAGATTGAAGTCTTTAAGAGAGATAGGCCATCCAGCAGTAACCAATTCGTGAAATAATGATTTTGCTTGATGTATATGTATAGTAATCGAAGCATCACCATGCCGAAGATCTTGAAAGGACCCATGAAGTTGCATAATGTGAGAATTAGACAGAGACGCGACTAACACGCTCAAAATAAATTGATCTTGTTGCTTCCAACAAAGAAAATATAGGTTAATTGTCAAAGAGGAACTATCAGAACTGTTAGAAATATGAGAGGGAAGACACTACACTAAGCCATCAATAAAGTGAAAAACACTTTGACCAAAAAAGTATGTCTTCATATGCATTCGCCAATAGAGATAATTTATGTTCATAAGCTTCAACGAAACATGCTGCCATCAATGCACCTCTGCTGCCCATGCCCAACACCCCCTTAAGCCTTTGTCTCTCAATGCCAATCCTCTGGAAATTTTGGTCGCAACAGAGGCTGTTTCCATAGAGGATGGCGTCCCAACCAGTTCAGTAGTAGAGGGAATAGGTCTGCTGTATTTAGACAAAATTTTTGTAGCCTCTATAGCTCCTCTAATAGTAATGGCAGGCAAGGTAACTGTCAGGGAAATTGGCAGTGTAACATGGGGTAGAATACACGCTGATAATTGGGCTAAACATTCGGCCATACAACCCTTCACTGTCCTTAACTCCAGCATTGGGGTTATGGACAACAACCTGGTGCTAATCTGGTGCTGAGTAATGTCTCCTCAATAGGTACTGCCGATTGGTTTCCAAACACTGGTGCAACTTAACACGTTACACCTGATCTTGCAACTTTGGCTACTTCAAAACCATATCTCAGTAATGATAATTTGCATGTTGGTGATGGTAAGGGATTTCCCATATCTCATATCGGTCATACTAAAATATATACACCACAACGTTCTGTCACTTTGTCTAACGTTCTTCATGTTCTGCATATTACAAAATGTTTACTTTTGTTTAGAAATTCTATCTCAATAACAATGTTTATTTTGAATTTCACCCGTTTGTGTTTATATCAAGGATCTTAACACCAATGAAGTACACAAAATATTTATGGTATTACCCTCTTGTTGCCATGTTTGATTTTATTTTGTCTTTCACCAATTTCAGACCTTGTTGAGCGTTAATTTTCATTAAAAAAAATTTTATTCAAACTGATGGGGACGGTGAATACCAAAAATTATCCATTTTCTTTCAGACCATTGGTATTCATCATCATCTGATTTGTCCTCACACCCATGAACAAAATGACACAGTAGAATGTTGGGCGTGGGCAGCAGAGGTGCATTGATGGCAGCATATCCCATGGATGGAGGGGATGTTTTGTGAAGAAATTCATGCATTAGAAGATGTCTATAAAGATCAGTATACGAGAGAGGTTCTGCCTTGGTCTCAAGGCTTGTTACTAAGTTCTTAAACTCTCTTTGAAGGCCATGAAACACATATAAGTTGAAATCCTTCAACAAAACAGGCCGGCCAGCAACGACTAACTCATCAAATGATGCCTTAGCTTTTTGCATAAACTGAGTTACTGACTCATCACCTTGTCGAAGATCTTGAAGGGAGCCATAAAGTTGCATAATACGAGAATTGGACGTGGAAGCTAGAGCTTGTTCAAGTGTGCGCCAAACATAACTTGAAATTTGGCAGTTAACAACAAGATGGAGAATTGATTTACCTAAAGAGAGGTACCATTGGCAACAAGAACATGGGAAGAAGGACATGAGTTTGAGCCATTAACAAATTCGAAAACTCCTTGGCTTAGGAGATACGGCTTCATTTGCATTCGTCAATATAGATAATTGGTGTTTGTTAACTTGAGAGAGATGACTTGGTGAGTGTGGGAGAGGGAGATAATGGCAGTGGCAGCAACAACAGAAACAGCAGCAAAAAAAAGCTATAACAGAGGAATATTGTTTGGGTTGAAAAGGGCGTGGCCATCATTTATAGGCTATGGCCATGGCGAAATAGAGGCAGAGGAGGAAGCAGGTGCTGCGATAGAGGAGGAAGTCGGCACCACCAGTGCTGCAGAGAGGGAGGCAGCTGGTGGCTGGGATGAAGAGTCCATTGCAGAGGGGAGAGGAAGTATTTTAATTTATTTAGAGCTTTGATACCAAGTTGAGAATAATAGAATGATTTAGGTTTTCTGTGTGTGTGTGTGAGTGGCAGTAACTACAGGAAAATGTAGGATTATTCCTGCAGTTACTGCCACACACACACACACACACACACACACATATATATATATATATATTCTATAATAAGTATTAATAAAAAATCATTAATGAAGCATCACCTAATAATTTAAATTTTTAAATTGATATGGTTTTTTAATGATTAAATTACCATGAGTTCGAATCTCAATACTTTTATAATTTTTAATTAAAACTATAATTTTAGTATAAGGTAGTGTAGGGGTACATATGCAAGTTTCATTCTTAAAAAAAAAACTTTTACTCAAGAGAATCTATTATTAATTTCTAACTAGTTCTTTGTTATTGTTTTTAATTTTTGATGACTAAATGACCGCAGGTATAAATATAACCTTTAAAATTATAATTTTAGTGTAAGATACTTAGCAAGTTTGAATTTTAAAAACTTTTATTTAAGATGGTGTGTTATTAATTTCTAACTAGTTCGATCTTCACCTCAGACATG
>Ga0325403_1005312_pt1 | contig 12130 bp, 7 predicted proteins | sample PopdelMetagenome_19_FD_205665 | JGI IMG/M metagenome (GOLD analysis project Ga0325403, IMG submission 205665) | Populus deltoides microbial communities from Bellville, Georgia, United States - Xylem-PdKOR-R4 | ecosystem: Host-associated > Plants > Phyllosphere > Stem > Wood/Secondary xylem...
CTCTCTGTCTTTTCTTGGTGTGAAAATGTGGAGTGAGAGCGGGATGGAGATGGGGATGCGATTTGAATTTTGAGACCCGCTCGCTTTCGAAATCAAAATGAAATCCAACGGTTTGAAATGCATCGGGCCTCCATTGTCCTTATATGGTAGCTGTTCGGGTTTTGTACTTTGACAGTTTTGTCCCTGTGTCTTCATTTTATTGGAATGCATTTCAAATTTTTTGGAATATATATATATATATATATATATAATTACTATACTGTTTATTTTTGTATTTAATTGTGTTTAGTTTTTTAATATTTTTTAGTAATTTCTAATAATTTTGATGTTATAATATAAAAAAACATATCGATTTATTTTTAAGTAAAACATATTTTTAAAAAATATCATAAGTCTATTGCTAGAGTGTTATGTTCTTGCTTTATAATTTTTTTGTTCTAATTTTATTGTCAAATAATTTTTACTTTATTATCATTTAAGTTTTTACTTTCTTGGTCCTAATTGAATTTATAATTTCAATCCACCTAGGAAAAATTACCTCCTCACCTTGATCTTTAGAGGTTGAGAGTCTATTGTTTGTTATTCAATCAAATAGCCATTTGAATTATAGTCATATAAAAAAGTGTTTATTAATGGATGTTTGAGAATGTGATAACTTTTGTTTTTATATGTGCTCTAAAAGTGTATTTTATTTAAAAAATTAATTTGATACTTTTTTTATGTTTTTTGATATTTTGATGTGATGATGTTAAAATTAAAAAAAATCTGAAAAAAATTATTATAATATATTTTTAAGCGAATAATATTTTTCAAAAATATAATACACCAGAATACCAAATACAAGAAAGATTAGAGAAATGATGAATGAGAAGTTAAGAATTGATAGAAACCTTCCATTTTTTACTTATAATTTTCAAATCTTTAATGTTTAAAAAATTGAGACGAATTAAAATAATTTCCAAGCCAAGTTTAAGAAACTATTAAATAAAATTTCAAAATTTTAAACCTTATTCAAACTAAATATTTTGAAAGCTAATATTACATTATATTTTTTTTAATATACCAACAACTAAAATGAATTACAGTTAACAAAACCAACCATGTAACACCCTGTAAAACTTCAATGTCATAATGTTACTACGAGCCTTAATCTTCGATAAAACAGGATATGATGAGGACACCAAACCCAAAATATTATTTATGCACGCGAATGATCATAGACGATGGAGGATAGCCCAAACAATTGAGAGATTGGGCTTTAACTTATGTTTTTGGGTTTAATTTATTTCAACTTTTACTTAAGGTTTATTAATTTGGTTTTATTTGTTGGGTTTGATTTAATTATTGTTGGGTATTTTATTTAGTGGGTTATAAGCCCAAACGCTTGTTCTAACTAGGGTTTTAGTATTTATATCCCACTTTTCTAAATGTTAAGGGAGTTTTGATGATTAATGAAAAATTTACAGACTTTGCATATCTCCAATCCCCTTTCTTCTCTTTCTTGGCTTTCTCTTTTCAGCTTCTTCTCTAAAAGCTTCTTTATTTTCCCGGCTTTAATTCTTTTGTTTGTTGTTCCGCATCAAATTTGGTATCAGAGCATGGCTTTTAATTGTTCTTACAATTAAATGATCCATATGTTTACGTTTAACCCTAGATTGATCTTAAAAAAACCTTCATTGTTTTGGTTACGAAAAAAAACTAAACATTGTTCATTGTTCATAGTTCATCCTCAAAATGCAGCAATATGGAAACGCTGATCAGTCTGCCATCAACGTCGATCACAGCCAACACCACCACATCAATCCATAGGTACACGCCGTCAACTACCAGCAGCCACAACAGGTCGCTCACACCAGCAGTAGTAGATCTTCGTCGGCGGTGGCGCACCTACCAGTTTCATCCTCTCCCCGCCATCGACAGATCGGACATCCAGCCACCACCACCACTTCGCGCCACAAAAAGCCCAAAGAGCCGCACCGAGTTGCTGTCTCCACAGTCCCACAGCGCCGCCACAGCAGAGTTGTCTTTAGTAACCCGAAGCGGCGTTACAAACCATCTGTCGCGGCCACCACTAAATTACACCCTCCAGCAGCAGCAGCAGCACCAGCCGCAGCCACCATAACTAGTCTTTCAGCCCTAGCGACGCCTAAACAACAGTATCAACAGATCAGCAATCATGCCTCGTCGCCACAAATAACAAGAAGGAAACTCAACAAAAAGGATTGAAGCACAGAAGACATTGGAGGCGAAATTAATTAACTGTGCCACGTCATCCTTTACGCCAGCCCTCTGAATCCACGTCATCCACCACGTTAGCAGTCTGGAGCCACATCAGTTCAGTCAGCTACGCCACTGGACGCCACGTCAGCAGCATCACCATGTCATCACCTATTGTCACATCAGCTGCCACATAATCCGAGGTCCATCCCACAACTAAATCTTGGTCGGTAAATAACTCTACTTTTTGGTTTGTTGATTTCATCTCTTTGGTATTGCACTTGATATTCGAAATTATCATTAATATTTCTTTTGTGCCAAAAAAAAAGAGAGAGAGAAAAAACATAAAAAAATCTCACCTAGCATTTTTAATTGTTAATTTTTGTTCATCAACCTCTTTCATCAATGATAGCTAATATCTTATTTTATTTGATAATTATGAATTCTTGCTTATGGCATCGTATTTGATTAATCATTTACACTTAAGAATCTAGTATTACATGCTTACAATTTTATTAGTGTAATTTGTTCTTGATTAATCTCCACATTTAAGAGGAAAAAAAAGGATAAAAAAAAGATATAAAAAAATTTTAGCTTTATTTTTGTATTGTGACTTCACTTGCAAGAACCATTTGTGATCTCAATTTCATTTCTAAGTGAGCGTTGCATGCTTTTGTGTCATGATCATCTAGTGTCCAAACTTAAGTTTTTACTTACCGTAGACTCAACCCTTAGTCATATTATAATGACCATTTAAAGGGCACTGCAAACTTAGGTGATCAACATGTTTAGAAGAATTGAGCCCCAAGAGAGTTTTCGAATAAAGCACTCAAAGATCAATAAATATCACAAGAATAATCATTATGGACATGTTCACTTTGAGCACCTCCAATATAACTATCATTTAGGTTACTCTAAACACGATGACTTTGATGAGCGAGTCTGGAGTACTAACAAAATAGAAGCCCCCACTTTTGACGGTCGTCATGACCCTTGGATATTTGATATGTGGATTTGTGATGTGGATAGATTCTTTAAGTGGCATAACTTGTCTGATAATAGGAAAGTTAGATTTGCTAAGATGAAACTCATTGATGAAGCCACAATTTATTGGAGAGATGTTGAGGATTGTTTAGAGATGAGAGATAAACCTCCTATAACTGATTGGATCAAAATGAAACAAAAACTTCAGGAGAAGTACCTACCTCAGTCTTATAGAAATAAATTCTTGGACCAATAGAACAATCTAAGACAAGGGAATAAGTCTATCAATGAGTATATAACGTAGTTTAATGATTACATGATTAGATGTGTCATAAGAGAGAATGAAGCCTTGACTTTGCGTAGATTTTGTAAAGGCTTAAATGATGATCTTAGAAAAGAAGTTGAAGTTCAAGGTGTATCTACCCTTAACCAAGCTTATACCTTAGTTCAAGATTACAAGTTGGTCACGAAGAATCAGTGGATGAATCGTCAAGGCTCTTATAGTATCCCTACTAAGTCTCAATTCAGAAGTAGTGATTCTTTGTTAGGTGCTCCACCCCACAGACCTAATCTTAGTAGCGCCCAACTTTGTAAGAAAGATAAGGGTAAACGAGTTGTCAATGAAGTGTTTAAAGTGAGTTCAAAGGTTAAATGTACTAATTGTTTAGGCTTTGGTCATATCTCTTTATATTGTACCTCTAAACCTTTAGTCATCCAAAAATATAAGGATCTAGGTAAAGAGAAATATTGTAGTGTTGAAGTGTATGAGACTAATCTTGGGGATTTTAGTGACCTAGATGACGAGGATGTGCAAGAAGAGGGACTTAACACAATGAGTCCACATGAGCTTGAGACTGAGGTTAAGAAAGAGTCTGATATGTCTGCTTTAATGGTAGAGGAAATTTTAAGGAACTCATCAGTGGAATCACCTATAGAGATAAGTATAGTCTTAAAAGAGTCTCACGATAAAAGCCCTCCTAAATTACTTGATTCCTCATCCCACATATTTGGTGTCCCGCACATCATAAATTTAGAGCACATGTTGAACTTCTTGACCCCTTACCACATGCACGTGATGAGGAAGATGAAGATAATCCTAGGTTACTTAATTGTGTCCATACCTTATCTACACAAGTTTCAGACAATGTTTGTCTCATTCCACACCCTCAATCATTTAGTCTTCATAGTTACAAACCTGAGGAGCCGATAGAACACCTTCCCATATCTCCTCACGATAGGATGTCTAAGTCAGCTGAGTCGTTACCATGTAGGGTTCATAATTTGCATATTGAGATCATGAAACAAATTCAAGCAAGTAATGAACAATACAAATTTCGAGTTGATTTACTTAAGTATCATGATGCACTTAATGTTGGAGATTATTTCATGATACAGATTAGACTTGAACGGTGTCCTTTGGAAACCGATCATAAATTGCAAGTAAGTAGTGTTAGACCATTCAAAGTGTTGCAAATGATTAAATCAAATAATTATATCATTAAATTGCCATTAAACTTTGATATTAGCTCTACTTTTAACATAAAAGACTTCAGTATTTATAAAATACAGTCTATCCCTGATGCTCCTTTTGATACCCCTACCTCATTATCCATATCTTTGGCACAAACGGAACATATTAATGTTACTTTGAATGCACAAGTTGTTTTTACCAGGAATGGTGAACTTCAGCAAATCCCAATATATGGGCTCGATGACTAGATTCAGACTATACTTGGATTATCAGAGAGACATCGCAACAGCTTGATCTTTATCTTTGAGAGCGTTATCGGAGTCGCCTTGGCCTATACTCGACGGGGTCGAGTTCTTCCAACCCCGGGAGAATTGATGGGGACACCGAACCCGAAATATTATTTATGCATGCGAATGATCATAGACGATGGAGGATAGCCCAAACAATTAAGAGATTGGGCTTTAACTTATGTTTTTGGGTTTAATTTATATCAACTTTTAGTTAAGGTTTATTAATTTGGTTTTATTTGTTGCGTTTGATTTAATTATTGTTGGGTATTTTATTTAGTGGGCTATAAGCCCAAACGCTTGTTCTAGCTAAGGTTTTAGTATTTATATCCCACTTTTCTAAATGTTAAGGGAGTTTTGATGATTAATGAAAAATTTACAGACTTTGCATATCTCCAATCCCCTTTCTTCTCTTTCTTGGCTTTTTATTCTCAGCTTCTTCTCTAAAAGCTTCTTTCTTTTCCCGGCTTTAATTCTTTTGTTTGTTGTTTCGCATCGGGGCAATTATTTTTTTGTCATGCATCGGCAATCCAATCATATAATCACTCTCTTATCTTATGCTTTTAATAATCTTATTTTGATAAAATTTCAGCAAAGTCTTTTATGTTCAAGTCATTAACAATTATTCTCTTCTCTTAAATAACTTGCATAACAACTCATGGAGACTCAATTTTTACAATGGAACAACTCATTCTCAATATTAATCCTTAGGTCAATCAATCAACCAATCAATTTATAATAGTACACACCTATTAAAATTTACCAAGTACATTAAACAATTTAACATTAACTTTTCATCAAGAGACCATTTGAAGTCAAATACACTATGATGATCTACCTGGTATTGTAACTTAGAAAATCAGTACCCTATCTCAACGAGTGATATCTTAGAACAAGAACCTACAAAACATATGAATTTAAATAAGACATTTATCACAACACAATTATGATGTACTAGATACAACATCTATATGGTTCTCCATAAAACAAACCTCCATAATTTTTTTCAATAGTAACATAATCAACTCATCATCTTTACCATAATCTCTACTAACCTTGAGTACAATATCATCACCTAATCAAGGTAGCTTCAAACTATATCTTTCCACTCGAAATTTACATGTCGTTCAAGAATCTGTCTCTATAACCTAATCCATTGTAGCTCACCCCAAGGTTTTATTAATGGCATAAGCCTATTTTACATACCATACTATATATCATATGTTGGATCGAAAGTGAATTCCCCCTTGTACTCTCTATCATGCATGCTCTTAAGTAATCAAACACTATATCGGTATCATCTTACGATTCCAAACAAGTATAATCAATAATTTATCAATTTTCATTATCTATATTGATCCTTTAATATTTGGTTTAACTTTATTTGGTCTAAGGTAACACATTCTTAATTGTTCGTCTTACAACAATACTTTACGTACATTTGATCTCATGTACATCAATACACTTATCGTTTTCTTGGATTGACAACCATATCGCCAATAATTTACAAACACGGATGCATGTATTCTTGTCACATTGGGCCACCAGAATAGTCCTCAAATATCTTTCACATACAATGCTCATATCGGCTCATACTTACACCCTTTTACATGGTTATAACATCCCCCTTCTTTTTATAACGAGCACGCTATTAAAATAGACTTCAAAATGCACCAAGTTATTATCCAACAACAATCATTATATTGAATTCAATATACTATCGGAATAGCCCTTTAGACACATCAAGTTATTGTCCAAAAAAGTCTTTAAACTCACTTTAATACGCTACTAAAATAGTCATCACTTTTACATATAATGAGCAGCCAAATCAGCCACTATTTTTACATGCAACAAGTTGCTAAATAGACATCATTCCTATCATGAATATGTTGTCAAACTATCATTATCCTTGTTATTGTAATAACTCAATTTTAGGTTTCCTAAAAAAATAGCATTTTTCTTTCATAAAACAAAAAAAAAAAAGAAAAATGAAAGAATGGTAACTTGGTAAAAAAAAATACAAAACAAGTTGTGAAGAGTTTCAAACGCGTGGAGGAACCAAACTGAGATTTTAGACAAAATTGAGAGCTTAAATATACCCCAACAAACCTAAGATTGAAAGAAAATACAGATTAAACGTTAAATTAAATGATTATCAGATGAATTTGCATAGAAATCAAGTCTACAAACTTTTGATAATCCAATTTGATTTAATCATGGGCCTAATTAAGGGTTTGATTAAGTTTAAGAATTAGTTTGGGTCAAATTTAAAGATTTAATTAAGTGCAAGGACTTAATTAGATTTTTAAAATGTCAAATTAATTTTATTAGGGACTGAATTGGTGAATACTTAAGTTTGGAAGCTTAATTTGAGCTTAATTGAGTAGATTGGAATATTAAAGGAACATATTTAATTTTTCCAAGCTCAGTTGGGTGAAATTAGGAACAAAATTGCAAGAAAACCAAAATTTATTGTCAATTAAATATCAAATTGAAGAAATTAAAGACTAACGACTTTTTTACAAAAACTACGTGAATTCAGAGATCCAATTCGATTAAAAATACAGGTGAAATTAAAGGAATTAGAAGTTTGAAGGTTAATTAAGGATGAAATTAAAAATATCCAAGATCAAGTTAGAAAAACATGTTAAAATCAGAGTGTCCTTTTCAAATTTTTCAAGGGAAAAAATTGAATTAATTCTTGAAATCATAATTTAATTTAAAAATTAATTGATCAAACTCAAAGATTGAGTGTTGAAATCAAAAGAAGGGTTTATGACATGATTTAGTATAGAAATGCCAAAACATCATTGTTTCCTTTAAAAGAAACAATGTGTTTTAACCAAAACAACGTTGTTTTGGTCAACACTAAGTAAAAAAAAGTCAAACAACACATCGTCTGGCAATTATTCATTGTCTTCTTCCTAAAACAAGTGGAAACAGCCTATGTGGAAGGGAATGTTGGGTGCTATATTTCCTTTTTAGTTTGAGTTCAATGATAAAAAGTTTGATCTCCTTGCTTTTTTATGAACAAAGACCCTACCAACCTCACTTCAATCCTACCCTTGCTCTGATATATGTTTGCAAAGATGTTCTAAAAACGTATGTAGAACCAACCTTTCCAACAAAGGTTGTTGGGGTTTCTTATCAATAACTGATAGGAGTTAAGAATAATGAGCAACCATGATATATTACCATGTGATGTCCCTTACCCTCTATAAATACCAACCTCATGGTAACCATGAAAAGGGGGGGACTGAAAGGAAAAAAAAGAAGAAAGATAGAAGCGAAAAACCCCCTTACACTAGTTTTTTTTTAAACAAAAAAAAACAATCTTCTCCTGTATTTTCCAATATAGTTACCTTAATAAACATCATCACCACCACCTTAAACACCTTTATACCAACCATAAGTCTTAGTAATAGTAGAGAACCCAAAAATCAAAGCCTCTAATTGGTTTCGTTCTATCTTCTCCACTCTAGTAGCCACCATAAGCAACCACAAGCTCCTCCTGTCTAGATCATTACCACCCACCATCGTAGCCACCACCAGTAGCCAATGACCAAGACTCTCCCAAGAAAGCAAGCAACATATGCCCCTCTTACAACTTCCATAATGTTTCTCCTCATCCGGTGCAACTTCTCCACCGCCACTAGTGCCTCCAGCTGGACCTGTACCAATGTTAACCTCCATTATCAAGCACCACCACCAATGACTAAGCCACCATTTAGTGACCAGCACCCTCTGTCCAAGTAACTTTTCTTCTCTTTTCATGTTAATTCATTATTAAAATAGCATGCAAAACGTGAGATAATTCACATTTTGTAGAGGCTACAACAAGGTCACTAGTCCAGGGTTGTGACCAAGTTGTATAGGCTAAACTTAAGTTAAACTCGTATGGTTGGGCTAAGTCAAACCCCATATAATGATTATTGGGTCGTTTGTCAACCCAATCAATCAGGTTAAGTTGGGCTTGATCCCAATCCGTACACATAGACTTGGGCCTTTGGCTAGTAGGCCCAACCAAAAAGTTAAGGGTGCGTTTGACTTTGTGCCATTTTTGTTAAGGAAATAAGGCCTCATTTAAATCCTTAAGGCATGTTTGCCAAACATAGCCTTAAAACAATTTCAATGCCTCTGAGTTTAAGCTAAGGGCGTGTTTGGAAAACACGCCTTACTAGCTTTTTCTTTAGTTTTAGTTTATACTTATTTTATTGTTTAGCCAAACAGTCCTTAAAAAATCTCAAAAATTCTGAAAACATTCAGAAACCTTTTTGAAGTTATTTATGGGTCCCTCACATTTTTTTTCCAATAGTTTTTACATAATATTGGGTTGTAGACTTATACTATAAGATACAAGCCTGATATTAAAAACACCTGATTTTCCTCTGGAATCTTGAAAAAATTTCAAATATACAAAAAAATATATGTTTTTTTTCATGTATATGGCCAAATTCTAAAGTTTTTTTTCATTCATATTTAAAAAAAAAAAACAAAATCGCATTTTTATCATGTTTTAAAAATACAAAATGAATATCATAACCAATTTATGATTATCCATTAAGGTTTGACCAAAATATCAAAAATTTCAAAAAAAATAATTTTGTTTAATTAATATTTGAGGCATGGATTTTACAATATAATGCATACTCCTGTTATTAAATTAAATGAATTGATAGCAATAAACATTAGGAGTTAGTTTTGGACTTTATTATTTGAAGGTATAAAATTACATTGTAAAGTATACCCTTAGGAATTAAAGATACAAAGTAGAAAATAAGTGCAATGCTAAAATTCAGGTCCTAGATCGGCTAGGATTTAATCCGATAAGATAAAGACTTTCTTATAAAACGAGATTTTCCTTAAATCTTATATAGATCAAATAATAGAAACATGACCTCGAAAAATAATTAATTAACAATTTTACTTACCATAGGTAAGGTGCACTAAGGGTGATGCATTTTCTTCTTGCACAACTAGTCCATTACCTAGATTCTTATAGATCATTAGATTTTCTAGTGACCATAATATTAGGCGGAGACTCTCTAAAAATCATAACTTTATGATTAAACCCAAAACCCCTTTCAATTCCAAGAGGCAGCTCCACTATTCGATGTCGTGCACATCATAACAGTTATCATTAGTTTTTTTCTTGTATTCTTATCACAAAGAACTACTCTTTCAGCTTATGATTTTAACTCAATAGGTTTGTCCAATTAACCTACCTTTATATCACTATAAGTTGTCAACGACCATTATTAGAACTGCGATTGAGTCCCTTAAATCCACTTCATCAAGATATTGTTTCTTAATCTCCATACCATAAATAAATAAATATTCTTAATTCCTCATAGTTTATCTCAAACTTTTGCTTCGCAAAAGCCTCTAACCTTTATCCAATGGACCATACTAAAATGTCGATATCAATTGAACTGATATCATTAGCCCTCATAGATATGAACGACTAATCAAATCAATGATGATATTAGTCACACTGATATCATTAGCCTCCATACACGTGGATGACCAATTAATGATGATATTGGAAATCCGTTATCATTAGTCTCCACCGAGTGGATGACTAATCAAATTTATGTCGATATTAACCAAAGTTGATAGCATTAGCCTCTATATACAAGAACAACTAATCAATACCGATATTAAAAACTCGATATCATTAACCTTCACTTAGTAGATGACTAATGAAATTTATATCGATATCAACCAAAGCTTATATCATTAGCCTTTATACGCATAGATGATTAATCAATGCCGATATTAATAACTCAATATCACTAGCCTCTATCGAGTGGATGACTAATCAAATCACCATGTAACCCTTCCAATCCAATCCCTTTTTTTACTTAATTTTCCTTTTCTCGCCTTTTTTCACCTTATTTTTTTCTTGTTTTCAAGCATAAGTGACCACATAACATTCCAAACCACCCCTTGCTACCTCGTGTAACGCCAACCCTTACTTCAAGGGCTGTTCTTGGCAGCATAATAGCCTTTGATTGCTGCCTCACCATCCACCGCTGAGCTGGCTAGCTCATAACATAGCTAGTAGTGCTGGCACAACTAGTGATGGCTTTTTTAGCCGCCAATCTAGCTCGATCTAAAAAATCTGGTCATATGTGCAAAATTATTTTTTTAAAAAAAAGTGATTTTTCTCTTATGATTTTTTCAAAAAATAATCCATTATTGTTCCGATCATATAAAATTAATTCATAATTAAAAGCTTAGTTGTCTAATAAAAGCTCTGATATCATTATTGGGTTTCCCAAAAGGTATACACGAAGCGAAAACAATAAATCTAAAGTTTTTTAAGAGTTTCAAGGATCCCATTAGACATATATAAAGTTGTTTAGAGTTTATACAAAGATTATCTAAAGATCTGATGGTCTTTTCGACTTTGAATAATTTCTTTAAGGCTAAGTTATCACAAACAACAAATTGTCCAAGTTTCTGACTTTTAATAATAATTCACACGAGCCATTAGAAGAGACAGGTTGTTATACCTTTGAGTGCTAACTCTTTCTTTTTGTGTTTAGGTGTTTATTTACTATATTATTGTATTGTCATGTAATGTACTGTTGTAAGAGGTAACATACAATTTATAGGGAAACTTAAAATCCCTATAAATGACAAAAAAAAAATCAATTTCCACTTTAAATAATATCACATATTATTTTAAGATAATTTTAGAAATTTATTTAATCAATTTTCTATTTGATTTTTTTTCTAGGTCTAGAATTGTAATCCACTATATTAATTACATTCTAGTCTTCAGTTTATAAAATTCATTTACAATCAAGTCACACTTGATTAATCATTATATTTTAATTTCTAACCAATGGTTCTTATGTGTGTGACCCATTAGGTTCCCTAATAAGTTAGTCCACATATAAATTATAATCCTAAATAAAATAGGATTAATTAAATTTAAAAAATAATTTATTATCAATTCAACAATTGATTAATTTATATTTGAAGATCAAGTACAATATCTGGCAACCTGTCATGATCCTTCAGATAATTGGAAAGTCTTGGGCTCCACATGAAAGTTGTAGGCCTATGTCTTATCTTTCCATCCATATAAAATGGACCTAAATCCAAGATCTGCAGCTCCAGATATCACCCGATTACCGAACAGTGTTCAAGTTTGGACTAC
>Ga0325403_1005315_pt1 | contig 12125 bp, 5 predicted proteins | sample PopdelMetagenome_19_FD_205665 | JGI IMG/M metagenome (GOLD analysis project Ga0325403, IMG submission 205665) | Populus deltoides microbial communities from Bellville, Georgia, United States - Xylem-PdKOR-R4 | ecosystem: Host-associated > Plants > Phyllosphere > Stem > Wood/Secondary xylem...
GATGAAAAAATTGAAATAAATCAATTTAAAATAAAGAAAAAAAATAAAAGTTAACATGCGTTAACCTTTGAAACTAGTGAATCTAGTCTTAAACTCAGGGCTAATCTTAAACCCGGGGCTAACCTCATAAAAGGCAAAGTGTAAAAAAAAAATCAAAACTTAAAAAAAGGATAAAAATAAGAAAAATTAGCTTAAAAATAAAGAAAAAAACCCAAGCAAACCTCCTAAACCTGGTTTATTCACTAAAATTCACAACCCGTGAAATCTTAGACTCAAGTTTAATCAAGAAATTAAATTTTCAACTAAATTAATTTTGAAAGATGAGATCATAAAAAAATTAATTAAAAAACTTACAAAAGCAAAAAATATAGCAACAAAAAATAGGGGTAAAATCTGATAGAAAAAACACGAGGATGGAATTGTAAAAATGTGAATTTTAAAGCTTATTCCAAACAAACCAAAATATTACAATGAAAAAAAAAGGGATCCAATTTAAAAGATTAAAAAATTATAAAGGAGTAAAATTAAAAAATATTTATAATTTAATAGATTATTTATAAATTAAAAAAAATCCGTGAAAACTAAATATAAAAGAGAGATAAAATTTTAAAGATTTCTCTAATTTAATAGATTATGACAGTTTTTTTATGTTTTTTTCCTAACAACTAGGGTGATAAACATTGTAAGGCTACTAGGGACACAAGACACCTTATATGTGTAGAGGTCCAAGAGTCTAAACAAAATATTTCTTAGCTTTGCAAGTTTATGAGAGACCAAAAATAGGTCCTTTCTAGCCTTTTTTTATGTTTTATTTATTTATTTTTGTTTTATATTTATGTTTATAAGTATAGAAAAGAGGTTTCAATGTTCAACAAATAATGTTGTATTCAACTTTTTGTTACTGTGTTTTTATTTAATGATTTTTTTAATTTTTTTTATGTTTTTGATACATTAAAGTTGTTATTTAAGTTTATTTTTGATATATAATGTTATTTTAGTTTTTGTGTAACATAAGCTATATATGTTAAAGTAAGGGTGTTTTACTATGAGTTTGCTAGGTTTGTTCATATACAAAATGTGTTCAAAAAATCAATTTTGAATACATGTTATGTGAATATATAGTCTGTTTTAAGTTTATGTTTTTTTGGATTTGGTACCTTCGCTTGATTTTGATGTTTTAATGTTTTTTGTTAGTTTTTTTATCCAAACAAGTTTGTATATGATATTGTGATTTATTATGGAAAAAAAGAGAGCATGTTTTATAAGCTAAAAATGCTCATTTCTAGGCTTAGCGATGGCTGCCATATCTAGACATGGCTAGGTTTTTTTTTCTAGGGTTGAGACAATGTTCTTCATGTGCTTGGGAAGAACCTTGCGTTTGTGTTGAATCTTCTTCATTTGTTCTTTGTGTTCTTCTAAAAAACATTGCTTTAACTACTTGATTTTGACTTATTTTGTTTAATTTATTTGCCTAGAATCCTTTCTTATGCATGCTTAACTAATATTCTAGTGTTTATTTGAATCAATAACATGATTTCAATGGCTTTTAATCCTAGATTTTCAATTTAGAATCGAAACTTATTTTGACAAAATCATGATGTTTTAGTGATAATCGAAGTGATTGGATGCTAGATTATTGATCATCACATGATTTCCAACATGTATGTGCCTTCATTATGACCAAATCTGGTCTGATTTGGAACTCACATTGCTGAGTTCGGTTCTTCATGTTTTGCGTATTCTTAATTTTTTTTTATCCATTTTGTTCAAGAAGTTTTGAGTTGTATTTTTTTTATGTTTAATTTTGTTTGCCTTTTGTTTTGTTTTTGGATTGTTTTCAAGTCAAACCAAGATTTTTTGTCTGGTTTATGGTGGAGCCAAAAAATTTGGATCAACCTAGTCGAGTCGGGTTAAAAAAATGGGTCAAAGGGTCTTATACCCTATATGGTTTGCCATTTTTGTTAGGGATTTATAAGTTTAAGGTCGTGTTTTGCAAACACCCCTTTAGCTTATTTTGAGTAGTTTTATTACAAGAAAAATAAGTTTTTACCAAACAAAGCCTAAAAAATAAAAAATTAATGATAAATATTTTTTTCTTACATGTGGAAAATTAAAAAATTATTTAAGTATTTTTTCAAAGAAAATTTAAAATGTTTTTGCATGTTTTTTTTTAAATATTGCATGGATTTACAACAAGTTTGTAAAATTTCAAAGCATTTTGGCATACATTTCAAAAATATATAAAACAATTCTTTTAATATACGTTATTATAAACTTATACGTAAGATATATTCCTAATATTAAATAAAAAGAATTTTTATTTTTATGTTGACATTGAAATGGTTAGTTTTTTAACCTGATAAGATAAGGGTCACCTTACTAAGAAAGACTTTCCTTAAACTCTAGATAGATCAACAATTAGAAAACACAACATTTTCTAAGTTTATATCAGACAAATAAACAATGCAGTTTACCTCAGATAAGAAGTTTTAGGGGTGTTAATATCTTCCTTTTACGTAATCAATCTCCTTGCCTCTAAAACTAGTTAGGATTTCTAGTGACCAAAATATTAGGTAGCGACTCCAATTCCTTTTTTTCTACTGATAAAGGACAAGAACTCCTTGTCCTTTCCACACATATCATTCTCGGCGATCCCAATCTAAGAGGATGATCTTGGATTGGGATCGTCGCGACGCCTCACACGTGCGATACTAGTATATTTAGGAATGAAGTTTTTGATGTTTGGAAAATGGATAATCATATGTTCATGTCAATATTTCATTCTCTAGAGTTTAGAAAGTTGATGATTGGTGATAGAAGACTTAACACCTGCAAAACAATCATTTTTTGTGGGGTTTAGGGGCCCTCAATAATAAAGTCCATAACTTTTAAGAAAATAATTGCAATAAATGAGAGAATGCTACGTGATTTAAAAGTATTAGTGTCTAGAGAATAAAAATTATGAGTGATTTACTTAGATGTTTCAGGGGGTATTTATAACCCTTGAACCTAATTTTTTTGTTTGGGTAGAGGGATTGAAGAGTCATTTCCTCCTAATAGCATTAATGAAAGATAAATATTTGTTACACGATATTAATAAGGGATAAATATGCTTAACATAATATTAATGAGAAGAAAATATGATAGGCTCTTGGAAGATTTCTTATACACTTATTGGTGTAGAGAGATGAATATATCTAGCCCAATATCAATAGGTATGGTAGAGAGCTAAACCCTAGCCCATTTAGTCTTGGCATATAGCCGAGTTCAAGAGCATTAGATCTGACAACATGCTAGACTCATGCCCAATTAGACTTGGCACGATGCCGAGCCCAAGAGCGGTGGGTCTGGCAAGGTGCCCGATCCATGTTCGTTTGAGCTCGACATATAGCCAAACTTAAGGGTATTGAATCTGATAGCTCACCAGACTCGTGCTCAATTGGGCTTGACTCACAGTCAAGCCCTAAAGCACTGGGTGTGAAAGGTTGCCAGACTCATAGCCACTTGGGCTTAGTTCGATGCTCATGCCCAAGAACGATAAGTTTAACAGCTTACCAAACCCATGTCCATTGCGCTGAGTCTGACAACTTTTCATACCTATGATCACTTAGGCTCAGCTCATAGCCACGCCCAATGATGTTGAGCTTAAAAGCAAGTTAAACCTATATCATTTAGGCTTGGAATTCTACCAAGGCTGGGGATGTTAGGTTTGGACACAAACCTCACCCACCTATCAATGGGTTATCATACTATCTTTAGATCTTCTAAATAAGGACTTAGGCTCAAAATTTATTTTTCATAATGTTAAAAATGTTGATCCATTAGAAACCTCTTCTCCTTTATAAAGAATGTTGTAGGGAACATCGAGACAAACTACTTATGAAAGAGTAACATAGAAAAAAAGTCAGTACTTAGTTTTATGATGACTAGAAACCCTAATAGGTCTAAAAGCTTGATTATATAATAAGAAAGATAGATATCACCTTATATATCCAACCTACGGTATGTTGTGCATTGTTGTTTGTTTTAATGATAAATATGTCTAATGTGCTTACATGTTAAGAGTTTATCTAAAACTGGTATATGTGTGTTTATTAAATTAATGTTAGTGTTTCATGAATGTTTATAATTTCTTAATACAATTGTTTTCACCATGGATAACTTCATTAATTGAAAGTGATTGACTGGATGGCTTAAATAGTACTTAAAAAAGGTATTGTATGATGGATAAATAATAAAACCATTAACATAAGAAAATTGGTTTTAAGAAGAGTTTTTTTCTTTACCATCATCAATTTTATTACTTAATAACCACTGATTAGTACTTAAAAGTGCATTTTTATCAAGGTTTTATATTATCATTTTGCACTTGAAGTATCAATAACTCTCTAACTAAAACATGTTTTATAATAACAAGTGTGATACTATAAGATACCTTTAATTTATGGTAGATTTTCATCTTAAATGTAAGCCTATCACATAAATCAAAGGATTGATTAATGAGTTTAACTACTGAAATTGAGAACACAAAGAGAGGGGCAAGCTTAGAAAAGAGATGTTGATTCAGTCCAAACTGGAACACTATTTAATCATTGGGTCATATCTGGAGCTATAGATTTTCGATTTCAATTTGATTTATATGGCTAGAAAGCTAAGACATAGGCCTAAAACATTCATGGGAGTCCAAGACTCAATTCTACTTTTTGAAAGTCCAAATCTTAGCAACAACAGAGAAGTCGGAATCTGTCTTGCAGCCCCGACACTATTCAGTGTTCAGCCCATATCTCGAGTTCTAGAAGTCCAAATTCATCGATTCTTATTTTGTTGGAAAGCTGTGACAATTTTATAGAACTTTCATGAAGACAATCTGTTCAAATTGTGATGTTAGCAATGATGTTTTGTTCAGACAAGAAGATAAGGATTGTCACCAAGTCAAGATGTGGCCACCCATTCAACAATTAGTCATCAAATCAATAGTTCCAAATTTTGGCCTATAAAATGAGGCATTTGCCATGCATTTAGGCATTTTGGTTTTCAGATCAAGATCATGTTCTTGCTCTCTCTCTTTATATTTTTGTAATGCTTAAGTTTTGTTTATATTAATCTCTTGTTTATGATTTTCATTTCCTTTCCTTTACTTAGTTAACTTATATCTTATTTATGTTCTTCTATTGTTTATTTTTGTTTCTCTCTTTCATTATGTTTAGTTAAGTTTATTATATCAAGGTGAAAATGTTACATTAATGGTGTAAGAATAAGTATAGTATTTCTCAACATGGACTTTAATGTTTGATACTAACATGTTTTGTATTTGTTATCTTTTCACTTTTAATACTTTGCTTATTAAATGGTTGATCAAGATTTATGTTGTATAACCCTTGATACAACAAATACTTGGCACTTTCATAGCCTAACCGTATGGTATAACCAACACTTGTGTTATGAAAGGAACTTGATTTGTTGTTAACATAAGTTATAATCATGAATACCTGACAACATTTACAAGTATTAGCATTATTTGAATAAGATAACTAATGTAATCATGTTAACAATTTATAATCCAATTAGAACCTCCTTTGTATGTGATTTCAAATTGAGTAATAAAAAGAGTTTATACTACACTTGTTTGAAATACCATTAGTGAATCCTCTAACCTTAACAATTATTTTATCCTTATTTAATCTTTATATCAATATCACATCTCAAAACTCTCTTCAACTCCTTTCCTGTTATTATCTATTTCTTTACTTGTAATTTATATAGTTAACCTCCCTGTGGTTCGACCCTAGTCTTACCAAGTTATTTATTATTTCGACACTCCTACATTTGGGAGAAGACATCAACCATTTGGTTGTGTCAACATCCTAAAACAATGTTGACTAATAGTATATTTGTCATAGATAGGATAACACATTTACCAATACAAATTCATAACATTTTAATTATTGGTTTATCAATATTAACATCAATACCAGGTATGATTTTCCCAAATAAAACATATTTTCCATAGGTAAGATTGCTCACAAGTTCCTAAATCAATAATCATCAATAATCTATAATAAGAAAAATCATAAACAATTAACATCACTCATATTAATCTATCATAACACCTCAATCATATCCTATGATAATATCTAAAGGAGATGTATTTTTCATAGGTAGGATTGCTTACAAAATGCATATCCACAATCAAAACCAACCAAACCAAACACAAGTCTAATATAGCAATTTTATATCTTTGTATTACCAACAACTAACCCATAAACATTAATATCCAATATTTCATCACAATAATCCACCCTTTTTTCTGAAAAATTTCCACACATGTTAAAGATACCTAAAAATTAGTTTAGGGGTTAAAGTCTATCTTTCAGAGTAACTACAATCGAGTTAGGGCTGTTGGAATTCGGTGGAGTAATGGTGGTGTATGGTGGCACGTGATAATGGCATGCTGAAGAATGGCCATAACATGTGCAAATGAGGTTGAGAGATGCATGGGCTAACAGATTTTGATCTATTTCTCCTCTTATTTCTTCCTTCACTAGCAATGTAATCTACCATCGTTCATCATAGAAGATCTGAGCCTTCAAAATTTTGGTCCTCTTTGTTTTTTTGGGTTCTTCCTTATTTATATCTCTCTCGGGCTATTAGGTGGCCTTTAGTAGGAAGAGCTTAACGTGATGGTTGTCTTGTATTATTGGCCATAGGTGGAGATAAGCTTGGCTAGTTATGGCGGACTATGATAAAGCATTCATGAATGAAGATTTACCAATGAGGTAAGTATCTCCTTCCAAATTATCTTTTTAGGTTAGAAAATTGGATTACTTCATTTAGATTCATATCTCTAGCTAAGTGTACAATTAGATACACTTGTGAGAAAAAACATATAAAAATGACATGATGTAACTGATTTATAAAACAAAAGGAGAAATGGTTAGTCTAAAGAGTCAATTTTTTTCATCTTAAGAAAGGTTATAGGTGTATATCATGAGTATTTATATAAACAGGAACAAAAGAAAAATCACTTTTTCAAAAGTTGAATTAATAATTTTGTTTATCAAAACACACAATCATCATTATCTCTCTATCTTTGTTTCATATTTTAAGGAACTTATCTTGTAATTTTTCAAAAATCTATTCATCTTTACTAGACATCATTTGATGAATACAAAATAAATTTATGAAACAATTCATCTACTCATCCTCTTCATCTTACATTTAACCTTTTTGTAAAAAAAGTTAAGAATATCCTATCTTGATCTGAAATGTCTTAAGAAGATTATTAAAAAGAATGTGTCATTACAATCATCTGTGAACTACATTTACAAAACACATTTCTTTTGATTTATTATTTCTAAAAAAGCCAATATATTTTATTATTGAATGGACGTTATAAAGTAAAAGCTAAGACAAAACCTAAAACCCTTGTTTCAAGCTCTTCCAATGAGGAAAAACAGGGGACCTCATCCTTTAAAAAGACTCCAGTCCAGTCCTTCAAGATTGATTGCCAACAGAATTTTCATCGATAATTTCATCAAAAACATTGACATACCATCACTTCTAACAGACTTGCCAAAAGAATTTTTTAATACTTTTATTCCATTGCCGATTATATTGGAAATAAGAACCTTAATTTCTGATGGTTAGTTCGTTGTTGATTATAATGGAAACCCTAAAACCTTTGGTAACATTTCGACAAAAATGGGTGGTCCATCGCTGATTCCATTGAAAATTAATGTTTTTATTTTCATTGGACAATACAATCATCGAATTCATCTACAATCACATTATTTATTTTTATTAGTTGTTACAACCCCTTAGTCAACCTAAACGTACAACTAAAACAACAATACAAAATATATTCAATACAATAATTGTTCACATTAAATTCATAACCACAACAACAAAAAAGTACTAATGAAATTATTGAAACAATGAACATTTCTTCAAAATTATATAATAAATATAAATATATCTCATTATAAAGTATCAACAAATGTCCAACACAACTTCAGTTTTATTACACAATGAAACATCACATCTAAATCAATTCAACACCTTTTAATCAAAATCCTCCTCTTTATTTTCTTCATCGTCATGTCCAACATCATCTTTATTATTGAATTCAAGGTCAATCTTATAATACATTTAACTATTAATATCAACATAAGTATTCTTAGTGACATGAAAATTTGGATTTTTTAACTTGGTATATGAAGGAGGTCGATATGGATCAACTAGCTGATCCATTTGAAATACATCATCTCTTCCAATTACTTCATTATTACCATTTTCAACAACTTGAACAAGACTTCTAGATTTGAATTTCACAATAGATAACTAATCAACTCCGTTATAATCATTTCTAAAGAAAAGAGTGTATATATAATATATTTGTTTGATATTATTTTGAAGAAATAAAAACATCATTGATGTTGTGAAGTCTACCTCTCTTTCTTTTTTTTTTTTACTAAACCATAGTAAGAATCTACTCTAATTCCTCTATCAGTATCATACTGATAACATTTGAATAAGAACATTGTATCTTCTAACCTAAGATATCACAATTCAATAACCTCTTATAATTTATCATAATAATCAACTTTAAACTCATTAATGTTGAAACTTTTACACAAACCCTACTATTATAGGTTTTTAAACCTTCACCATATTACTTAATATGAAAAATATGGTAATTGATGAACTACTTATTATAACACTTGACCTTTTTTTTAGGATCTGAAGATAGGAGTTTTAATTTACCAGTATCGGCTCCCATATTGAATACCTTGTTAAAGTTAAGAACCATTAATGATCGAAAAAAAACATAACTAAATATAAACTTAGTAGTTATGAATTGAATAATTAATGATTATTAAATACTTACAAGTGCTTTAAATCATATGGTAAATTATTCATCTTGTAATTGGTAGAATTGAGATTCACTAACATTTGAATTTTGAGATAACAATAATTGATAATGTTGTCTACATGGAAGTTAATTAAATTTATTTTATAAGAAGATATAGGAGAAAATTTTAAAAATTATATATAATTTTATAATTTACTTACTAAATACAAATATCAATTTATCACAATTAAATAGCACATAATTATATGCTTGTTTAGATTTGATGTCTGTCAAATATCTATTCTTCACTACATTCCTAAATAATGGTCGCTCGGGATGATAAAATATTGAGAAATTCTCACTCGAAGATAATTCACCACCACTATCTTTTCATGGAATATGGTTTATTCTTTTTCTCAAGTGAGACTCAAAATAATATAAGGTAAATGTTAACATCTCTTCATCAATATCAACATCGCATATCGAAGCTTCAACATGCGTTTTGTTTTTAACATATTTTTTTATGGCTGAACAAGTATTTGCAAGCGACTAATTATAGATGAATAGTTAAATGCTTAAAAGAAAGGCAATGGATAATGACTAAGGATGCATGTCATCTCTAAACTTTTAAATTGATACATCCATCTGTATTATACAAAACCTCCAACTTTGATCTCAAATGCTAAATGAATGGGCAAATGCACTATTAAGTGGAAGAAGAAGGAAGGGAAGATCATTTCAAGTTTGCAAATTGTCTCAATGTTGTTTTTTCAAGCTGCTCTATGTGTTGGGTATGCAACTTGTTCGAGAAAAATATCTCTAGAAAAAATGAGTAATCTCTGTAAATGCATCCCACATCACTGTTGATAATAAATCTCTAAATGCAATTGGAATAAGTGTTTGAGCTAATAGACATCAATGGTTAAAGAAAAATATCTATGCTTCTACCTAGATTTTAAAGACCAAGTATGATGATAGATAAGAACATGAACTTTGACTTCATACACATCCTTTGGGGGAAGTTGTAAATTTTTAGCATGATCGGCCAACAAAAATATGGTGCAAATAAGAATTCAAATTAATTAAATCTATATGTACACAAGCCAAGATGTACATTCTATTGTTTTATTGAAAACTAATGATACACTTTATTAAATTGCTTTGAAGTTTTTTCATTGAAAAGATGCACCATGACTTCATCCATCTCATTATATGAATGATGTTATATCATGTGCTCAATAGTCTATGGAGACATAAATAACCTTTACAACCTAGGAATGATTAGGAAGTATCTAACTTTTTGGTATGTGATAAGTGTTCTTCCTCTACCATTATTGAGTTTATACCGAGCATGGTGATAGGTTTTGCACTCGATAAAATTTACATATGCATTGTGATACAACATGTAAAAGTTTGTACACATATCAATTTTTTGGTATCCTAAGCTAAGAGGTATCATCATGGATTTTGCAACATAGAAGTTATCTTTCATCATATTCCCTCTAGGTAACATGCTTTTCGTCTATTCAATGATCCTATCATAACTGGCCTCACTCAATCCATAATCTGACTTGATAGTAAACACTTGTGTAATAACTAATAATTTACTATGAGTTGTACACGCATTTTATAATGGTTCATAACAACCTTTTAAAAGTTCAAGAAATCTAGTTGCATCTACATTTTGTTCTTCATCTAAATGGATGCTATGTGAACCTTCACCTAAATAATCTTGATTTATTCTTCTTGCATCCATGACCAAACTCCTATAAGAATTGTTATTATCATCCACAACCTCATATGTGTAACTAGAATTAGAAGTTGAACCAATCATCATTTGTAACATAGATTTGTTAGGAATATAAGGTTCTTCGTATACAAACCAATATAAGTATTTCTCAACAAACCTTATTTTAAACAGATACATCATCATTACATTTTTATAGTGGAACTTTTTATTTTTACACTTCACACATGAAAATCTAATTTCACATTCACTAATATTCTTTGAATTAGAAAGTATAAAATTAATAAAATCCTTAACCCCTTTAAGATAATCTTGCATATAAAACCATTAAGAAGAATCTCGATACATTCAAGAACAATCATCCATTATTTACGAAACCTATACAGAATATTCATGACAACATTTATTAATAATGTATCAATATTTATTCACGACAACTATCAATTCAAAATTCAACTTTTTTATTAAAAAAAAAATGAGTTCACAATCTAATAACTAATTATCTTTTTTACACATTTTCTATTTTGCATCAAAATGTGAACTAAACCATAAAATTAACAACAAATAATACCCAACCAATTATCCATCATTTGTTGAATTTAAAATTATTCAATCTAAATTAGTACTTTTTAATTATTATCAATTCCACAAAAATTAGCTTTCTAAATTTTACCAAATTTCCAACTTGACAATAAAATTGACAAAATATGATAGATATCTATTAAATAACACATCATTTCTTCAATTATAATACACCTAAGTTACAAAATCAAACTCAATTTTATTAAATGACAAATAAAATCAATTTCCTTCAAATCATAAACAAACGCTAACATACAAATCATAAATAAATTGAACCAAGAGAGGGATGTTGATAATTTTGATAGATTTAGATCGACACCGGTAATTTGTGGTGGCTCGATTTGTGAGAAAATGGGAGTAGAGGTTGCTGTTTTTTTTTTTTTGGCAAAACAAAAGGAGGGCCAAAAGGGAGAACTGTCAGGTTCTAATTCATCAAATTCTTTCAACAAAATATCCATCAGCAATTCTATCAAAAACTAATTACAATTCAGATTTTTGATAGAATTGCCAATAGAATTTTGATTTTTTTTATTTTCTCTATTCCATCAAATTTTTCATTGGAAATTATCGGCGGAACATATTAAGTCATAATTTACACCGACAATTACAAATGAAAACCTTTTGTCACTACCTTATGTCAAAAAGTACCAACATAATATTTCATGCGGTGTTTTCGTTATTATTTGCCAATTTTCTAGTGGTATTTGACTTCTTTGCTTTTGTGCTCTTTTTTTTTTAGCTTTAGGTTTTGTTGTTATAGAGAGAAAATTTGAATGAGTTTTCTAGTTCATAGGTCTTGATTGAAAGTCCATATTTTTTATATATTTTTTGTTGAAATCCTAAGAGGTAAGTTGCAGTGAAACCATTTGCATCTATATATATATATATATATATATATATATATATATATATATATATATATATATATATATATATATATATATA
>Ga0325403_1005316_pt1 | contig 12123 bp, 11 predicted proteins | sample PopdelMetagenome_19_FD_205665 | JGI IMG/M metagenome (GOLD analysis project Ga0325403, IMG submission 205665) | Populus deltoides microbial communities from Bellville, Georgia, United States - Xylem-PdKOR-R4 | ecosystem: Host-associated > Plants > Phyllosphere > Stem > Wood/Secondary xylem...
ATTAATACAAATATTATCTCCATCTAATTAATAAATAAATACTATATTAAGTATAAAAATATGTTTGCTTATAAAAATATGAACTCAGCCTCTAATATATTTGCGTATTATCTTTTATTTCAGAAGCGAACCAAGGTGCTTACCTTCATTAAAAAGGGACTTCAAGTTGCAGGCATAACTAGTAGTGATGTTGGAGGCATAACTAGTAGTGATGTTGGAGGCATAACTGGGTACTGTAGCATTTTGTGAAAGAAACCAATGATGCATTTTATCACCAGTCAAATGCATCCAATCGTACAATAAATATTGCCGATGAGGTAAGAGGAAATGGCTGAAAATTTACTGGAAACTCTTCAAGTGGGCTCAGATCCGGTAGAGAATGAACTCAAGTTACTTTATATTGCTGTATCTTTTTTGTGGCAATAATTGTATTCTCATGCATTCGATCTCCATAGTCTCATGTGTACTTTTGGAGGGCATTGAGAACTTGTTTAATCTTAAGCTGCTTGTGTGTAAAATATCATGTTGTTAATGAAGCTTTTCTTGTAAAATCATTGAGCACCATCACAACTGATTTCATTGGAAGCAAGACGTTATTATGGTATATTTTAAAATTATGTTTCACTTTGAAAAAATATTAAATTTATTTATTTTATGTTTTTTAATAGTTTTTATCTTTTGATGTTAAAAAAGATTCTAAAAAATCATTCTAATTAATATATTATAATTATTTTTCAAAATCATTATATATCACAATATCAAACACTCATTTTTTCATACAAGAGAATACAATCTCTTTAACGGTAACAAAATATTAATTTTATACAATGAAATTTAATTGAAAATTGAAGGAGCACCTAAGCAACCATATAATAATTTTATACAACGAAATTTAATGCTTGTGTGGGTTAATGACCATGGTTTTAAAAGATGAGTTCCTCTAGGCATAGGCAAGAGGCTGGATCCGGTTCATGATTCATGAATTAAGCGAGTTGACCCACAAGTGAACCGATCAAAAGTAAAACAACGATGAGTTCCTCTGGGCATAGCACCCCTATTTTTTCATTATGTCGTTTGAATTCCTACTTTTCTACTAACAAAAAATGAATAATAGTTATATAATCTCACCGTAAAACAATTGTTTTATGTACATTCAAAGTTTAAAGCTGCTGCTAGTTCTACCATCTTAAATGCTAATTTTTAACGTATTTTTTTATAAGCTTTCAAAAAAATCAAAAAATAGTAAAATAAAAATAATGAAAATAATGAAAATCCAAAAAATATATATTATTGGTATATTTGCATCGTTTTTATTGTTTCAATGTTATTTTAAAAGGAATTTAAATTTTTAAAGAATTTTTAAATGTGTTCAAACGTGTTCGATTTTTAACTTGTTATTTTTAAAACAATTGATTTTTTTCATTGAATCGATATTGATATTATTTATTTTTAAAGTATAAAAAAATAATAAAAATCAAAATTTATAAAAAAAGAAAATTAAAGGACTTGAGAAACCTAGCAATATTTACCTTTAAATATAGGTCTCCACAGCAGACAGAAAAAGGAGGATTTTGAAAATTAGGGAAACACAAAGAAACTGTAAACCTAAACTCATCTACAGACAAGCCACCACCCCCTCCCTTGAGCGAAAACCAGAGAAACCCCTGGCTTTGGGCTTTTGAATTTTCGGCTTCTTCTCCCTTCAGCGGGACAAGTCTTCCCCTTCCCTCTCCATCCCCACAGACCCAACCATCTCCTTCCCTTACTAGATCTTCCCACTTGCCCTCCATCTCTCCAGCCGTGCACCCTTTGGCCAAATCGTCCTATCCTTTCCCTCACCTAAAACAGCCACACGCCAGACCTTCTCCCTCTCAGGTGTTCTTCCCATAGCCACCGAGAGCACCACCTCCATCTCTTGGCCACACCAGAGCTGCTGCTCACTGACATAGGAGACCAGCCCCACAGACGTCGTCTCCAGCTTCCCTCATCCCTGCTAATCCGAGACCCATCTCTCTCTTCCTTGACCAGAATCCAGTGGCAGCCAAAACATAGTACCTCCCACAGACCCGTGACCGTTCCCTGGGGCCAGGAGACACTTACTTCTCCTCCATACCAAGGCCTTCAAGCACTGGCAGATTCGTCCACTGCAACGGCCACTGTCACCGCCAGATCTACAACCATCAAATCTGCCACCTAAAGAAGGAAAGAACAATGAACCAAAAAAAGACAAAAAAGAATAGATCTGAAAAAAGGAGAAAGAACCAAAAACTTTGCTTGTGTTTTTCTTCTTTTGTAGATGGCGATGGCCCTCGCCACCGATAGGGAAGACAAGAGAGGAGGGAGTCATCCCAAATCCACTCATCTCTTGGGCTTTGCTTGCGGCGGTGCATGAATTCACGTGCCGTCAGTGGCGATAGTGAGTGGAGCAAGCACCCGCTACTGTTCCATGACTCAGAAATTCCTATCACTGTTACCGGAATTTTTTTTTTTTGTCTATTTTGTAATATTTTAATTGTATCTATTTTGAATTTTTATTATGTCCTAACATGTAATTAGGAATATGGGAGTAAAAATAGTGAAAACTGATGTGTGGTGTTTGTACTTTCTTTTATTTATGTTTTTAAATGATAAAAACTAAAAGGAAAAAGAAAGAATTAAAAAGATAAAAAATTAAATGTTTTAATTTGCATAGAATTTAGTTTATATTTTAGAAAATATTGTTTTCTTTTGGTATTTAGGATTATGATCTTATACGGAAGACATATTCTTAATATTAAAAAAGTTTGATGTTAGAATTTCTTTATCTGATAAGTTAAGAATCTTCTCAGTGATGAGAACTTTTCTTCAACTTTAGATAAATCATTGATAAAACAACCGTCAAAACTTACAAATCACATCAAATTTCGAAGCAACTTACATTAGGTAGGGTGCGTTAGGGGTGCTAATACTTTCTTTAACTACAATCAGTCTCTTACTGGTGAATCTCTACAAAGACCAGTATATCTAGGTTTTCTAGTAACCCTGAACTAAATACTAGGTAGAAACTTCCAAGAATCAACAAAGAAACGAACAAAAATTGTTATCGACGTCACGCGGGCACATGCGACAAAATGACGACTCCACTAGGGAAGGTACTGTTTCTAACAATATTGGACTCAGCTTTGTGTATTTGATGTGTTTAAGTTTTTGTATTTTTATCTTTTATTAATGTTTTTGTTTCCATGTATTTTATAGAAATGTCTCATGCATCATATGTTTTTATTTTTAAAAGCACAAACAAACTTCTAAGTTAGGTGAGGAATTAGCGATCTACCCTATGACTATTAGTCAGGGTTCAGATACGTGAAACACTCAACTCGTATTTGAGTGTCTGCTTAGTAATGGTGGGTATACATGCCTTAACCATTTCTCACAACGCCTCTATATTGTCTTTACGAAGATCATAACTAGACAAATATGAGACCCTTTTGAGACCAAGTAGAAACTTACCCATGTTCATATAATGAATAAAATTTGTCCTTAGGTTGCTATCTTTACTTGCATTAGGACAAACCCTTCTTGAAGCATCTTGAACTCAAGACTTATGGGTGACACAATGATCGTCACTCAAAAAATTTGCATTGTAGAGTTTGGACAAGAATCAAGATTCTTGTTTCATCATGCAAGAGTTACAATCATATATCACCCCTCGAATGGCAAGTTCATCGTATAGATTACATGTTCATATATTTATTATGCATGCACCGGGATTAAAAGTAGGTTCCCCCACCCGAGATCTGCTACACTAGACTGAGAAAAGTTAGAAAATAAAGAATGGGGTCCGAAAGAGGCTCATTGTCTAAAGGAAATTGAGAGTATCAAATGTGAAGAAGCTAGACTCCTTGATCTGCTTAAAAAGTTGTTCCATTTTCCATCCTCTCTGACATGTCATTGAGTGTTGTGTTGTTTCATGATTATCTTTTTGGTGCACATGCCAATAAAAGGCAATAACAATCAAGGTTAATAAATAAACCAAATGTCATTAGTAATATTATTGTTAATAATAATATAATAGTATCATCATCATCATCATCATCATCATCAATGTTTCCTTGTATGTGTTTCATGGACAATATATCTTATTTTCAATCTAAATCTCTTTGATTCATATTTTAAACAAGCCATTTAGATCTAAATCATGCATTTGTAAAAAAAAAACAATTTCCTGCAATCATTCATCAAATTAAAATTATAAAAAAAAGGGAGTAATCATTCATCAAGTTCTAGTAACCTCTATGTCATGTGAGCACGTTTGTTTTGTTTTTCGTGGGATACAAACAGCATCTCCTGCACTAACTTTTCTGGAATGTCCTAAAAACCTTTGGAGTTTTCAATCCTCTCTAACATGTTATCGAAAGCTGTGAGGTTTCATGATTTTTTTTTTATGGACATGCCAATCAAGGTCAATAACAATCAAGGATAATAAAGAAACCAAAGATCATTAGTAATATTACAGTTAATAATAATGATAATAGTAGGACAATTATTACTAACAATGTATCCTTGCATATCTTTTATATACATTATATCTTATTTTCAAACTAAATCTCTATTATTCATATTTTAAACAAGCCAATTATATCTAAATCAAGCATTTATAAAGATTTATTTCTTGCATTCATTCATCAAATTCAAATTACAAAATAAAAAAGGAATAATCATTCTTCAAGTTCTAGTAACCTCTCTGTCGAGGGAGCGCGTTTGTTATTTTTCCTAGGATGCAGACACCGTCTCCCCCCACTAACATTTCTAGCAGGTTCTAAAAAGTTGTTTCGTTTTCCATCCTCACTGACATGTCATCGAGAGTTGTGTTGTTTCATGATTATTTTTTTGGTGCACATGCCAATCAAAGGCAATAACAATCAAGGTTAATAAACAAACCAAAGGTCATTAGTAATATTATTGTTAATAATAATATAATAGTATTATTATTATTAACAATGTTTCCTTGCATGTGTTTCATGGACAATATATCTTATTTTCAATCTAAATCTCTTTTATTTATATTTTAAATAACCCAATTATATCTAAATCATGCATTTATTAAATTTTATTTCTCGTAATTATTCATCAAATTTAAATTATAAAATAAAAAAAAGGAGTAATCATTCATCAAGTTCTATTAACCTCTTTGTCATGTGAGCGTGTTTTTTTTTCTTAGGATGCAGGCAACATTTCCCCACTACCATTTCTGGAATGTCCTAAAAAACAGTGCAGTTTTCCATCCTCTCTGACATGACATGAAAAGTTGTGCAGTTTCATGATTATCTTTTTAGTGCACATGCCAATCAAGGGCAATCATTCATCAAATTAAAATTATAAAAAAAATTAAAAAAAAAAGGTGTAATCATTTAATAAGTTCCAGTATCCTCTCTGTCATTTGAGCGTGTTTGTTTTTTTTCCCTTGGGATGCAGACAACATCTCCCCACTATCATATCTGGCATATCCTAAAAAACTGTGTAGTTTTCCATCCTCTCTGACATGTCATGGAAAGTTGTGCGGTTTCATGATTATCTTTTTGGCGCAGATGCCATTCAAGGTCAATTATAAAATAAAATAAAAAGAGTAATCATTCATCAAGTTCCAGTAACCTCTCTGTCATGTGAGTGTGTTTCTTTCTTTTTCTTGGGATACAGACAATATCTCTCCCACTAACATTTCTGGCATGTCTTAAAAAACTATGCAGTTTTCCATCCTCTCTAACATTTCATGGAAAGTTGTGCGGTTTCATGATTATCTTTTTGGTGCACATGCCAATCAAGGTCATTAACAATCAAGGTTAATAAAAAAAAAAAAACCAAAGGTCATTAGTAATATTAGTTTAATAATAACGATAATAGTAGTACAATTATTATTAATAATGTATCCTTGCATATCTTTCATTGACATTATATCTTATGTTAAAACTAAATCTCTTTTATTCATATTTTAAACTAGTCATTTATATCTAAATCGTACTTTTATAAAAAAATTATTTCATGTAATGATTCATAAAATTTAAATTATATAATAACAAAAGTAGTAATCATTCATCAAGTTCCTGTAAGCTCTCTGTCAGTGAGCGTGCTTGTTTTTTTTTCTTTGGATGCGAACAACATCTCCTCCACTAATTTTTCTAACATGTCCTCAAAAACTGTGTAGTTTTCCATCCTTTTTGACATGTCATCAACAGTTGTACGGTTTCATGATTATCTTTTAGTTGCACATGCAATCAATGTCAATAACAATCAAGGTTAATAAAGAAACCAAAGGTCATTAGTAATATTACTGTTAATAATAATGATAATAATTGTACTATTATTATTAAGAATGTTTCCTTGCATGTGTTTCATGAACAATATATCTAATTTTCAAACTAAATCTTTTTTATTAATATTTTAAATAAGTCATTTATATTTGAATCGTGTATTTATAGAAATTTATGTCCTGTAATCATTCACCAAATTAAAATTATAAGAAAATGAGTAATCATTCATCAAATTCCAGCAACCTCTTTGTCATGTGAGCGTGTTTTTTTTTCTTGGGATGCAGACAACATCTCCCCTACTAACATTTCTGGCATGTCCTAAAAAACAGTGCAGTTTTCCATCTGCTTTGACATGTCATGGAAAGCTGTGTGGTTGGATGATTATCTTTTTGATGCACGTGTCAATCAAGGTCAAACCTTCATCAAGTTAAAATTACAAAATAAAAAAGGAGTGATCTTTCATCAAGTTCATGTAACCTCTCTGTCATGTGAGCGTGTTTGTTGTTTTTTCTTAGGATGTGGACACCATCCCCCCTACAAACATTTCTGGCATGTCCTAAAAAAAATTGTGTAGTTTTCCGTCCTTTCTGACATGTCATGGAAAGTTGTGCGGTTTCATGATTATCTTTTTAATGCACATGCCAATCAAGGTCAATAACAATCAAGGTTAATAAAGAAACCAAAGGTCATTAGTAATATTACTGTTAATAATAAATATAATAGTAGCACAATTATTATTAACATTGTATCCTTGCATATCTTTCATGGACATTATATCTTATGTTTAAACTAAATCTCTTTGATTCATATTTAAACAAGCCATTTATATCTAAATTGTGCTTTTACAAAAATTTATTTTTTCTAATCATTCATCAAATTTAAATTATAAAATAAATAAAAAAGAAGTAATAATTCATCGAGTTCTAGTAACCTCTCAGTCATGTGAGCGTGTTTGTTGTTTTTTTATTTGGATGTGGACAACATCCCACCGCCCCTAACTTTTCTGGCATGTCCTTAAAAACTATGTAGTTTTCCATCCTTTGACATATGATTGAAAGCTATGCAGTTTTATGATTATCTTTTTAATTAACATGCAAATAAAAGTCAATATCAATCAAGGTTAATAAAAAAACCAAAGGTCATTAGTAATATTACTTTTAATAGTAATGATAATAGTAGTACTATTATTATTATCAATGTATCCTTGCTTGCATATCTTTCATGAACATTATATCTTATTTGCAAACTAAATCTCTTTGATTCATATTTTAAACAAGTCATTTGAATCTAAATTGTGCATTTATAAAAATTTATTTCCTGCAATCATTCATCAAATTCAAATTATAAAATGAAAAGAAAAAGAGTAATCATTCATCAAGTGGTATTAAAGTAGGTCAGCATTCAGTTCAATAGCAAATCGTGAAGAGAATTGTGGAGGATTTGGTGACAATCATCCATGTGACGGTGATCAGGGGATGCAAGCTATTTGAGATCAACTAAATCATCGTTAAAGATAGTAGCTTTAGAGGGACAAATGCAAACTGGGTTGGGTGACATCAATATCGGAGTCAATAACCTTACAACCAGGCTTAAAGCATTAGTATTGCACGTAAACACGAACTAGGAAATAATAAAGGCAAGTGCCTAGAATGACGCCAGCGACAAACCTATCCCTGAACTAGTTCATGCAAATCCTCATGGCCAGTATCACAATGGTATTCTTCTAATAAAGAAGATGGACGTAAGGTTGCTAGAAATAATACGTATGATCAAGATTATCATATGAAGGTTGAGATTTCTTGTTTTGGTGGTGATTTAGGAGTAGAGGATTTTCTTGATTGGTTAGTTGAATTTGATTGATTTTATAAGCATATAAGAGTTTCATATTCAAGGATGATAAAAACTATAGGGTTTACATTGAAGCATGGGACCTTAATCTAATGAGATAGGCTATTGGAAACTAGGAGGCAATAAGGTAAAAGACCTATTAAGACTTGGGAGCAGATGAAGCAGTTGTTGAGAGGTAGATTTTTGCCTCTTAATTTAAAAGACCTCTTCCTTAAGTATCAAAGATGTTTATAAGATTCTCAAAACTTGCATGAATATACAACGAAATTTTTGCTCCTAGCCGAGTGAAATAATCTACATGAAACTTGTTGCATGTCGAAGCCAAAATACACATATTATTAAAAATTAGAGTCCCCACCTAGAAATTAAAGGAAACTAAGGATCCTAAAAAAAATAAGCATTAGTTCTAGAGATTCAGGTAAGAGGTTAGCTATGTTTAAGATAAGAACAATGTCACCCATAAAGCATCATATTTTATGAAATGTTATCTTTACTATATGTTCACTTAAATTTATTTTTTTTATTGTCATCAATTATCCTAATTAATTGTTTTTATTATTTTTTATTTTATAAAAAGTTTGACATTAGTCTTCAAATACATTAAGATGTAGACATAAATTCCTAAAAGGAATCTTCATCGAAATTGCTAAAAAATAAGCATAACTAGCATTTGATTTTCACATATGAACATCCATCGTTTTAAAAAAGGACATGTCAACTAAGCCATTTTTAAGATGCGGTTCCATATGAATAATAAAAATTGAATTGGAATTTAGCCCATTCACTATGGTGAATTGCAAAACAAACCCGAAAATCATTATTATTATTCTATGAGCTTTAATAAAACCATGCATATTGACACAACCCAAGTTATCAATTCGTATTCTTGGAAAATATAAGGAAGCATTTGTTATAATTTTTCTTTTGCATTTTGTTTTTGTACTTTTTTATAAGAATGTCACTATCAATAATAATAATAAAAAAATTTGGACTTTCACAAAAATAAAAATAAAAAAATATGTACAAAATTTAAACATATAATTTAGCAATAAAATATTTATTTGGGTTGAAATTGGGCTTGAGCTGGAAAAACTTTAAAAAATACCACTGGACCACGTGGCGCGCATGCACCCACATGCTGGCTATTTCACCAATCTTAGAATTACACCCACGTGCCTTCACTCACCATTTATAACCTGCAAAGGGAGTGAATTAATTTGGCCACCAGCTCCTTTTCTTCTCCTGTTGCCAGGGCTTTTTTTTTTTTTTTTTGTCTCTCGGTGTTTCTTCTCTTTTCAGCTGGGTTGTCGTCGAGATAGTTGGGTTGGGTTTGATTGGTTCAGTTTTAAGAAGTGGGGTCTGCTGGATTGTTCGCGTGAAGGGGGACCTGCCTACTGGTTTCGACAGTGGATCCTAAGGTCTGTGAGAGGGCGGTTTTCATGGTGATTGATAGCTGTAGAACGCATATGGTGGCTCAAGGCTGTGGGATTTGGAAATTATTCTTGAATTTTAAATTTCTTTCACTCCAAATTAAATCAAGTTAAACTATTTTTAAATATTCTCTTCAATTGTTAAAAACTCTCAAACTCAATTTGTTTTTATTTGTGATACTCTATTAATTATTGATCTAATTTCAAACCTCAACTTTTTTTGTATTGTTTTCTTCTTTTGTTTTTTTGACACACAAGAATTAAATACAAAAAATAAAGAAAATAACTAACACTAATTAAAAGATATTTTTCTATTTTTTTTCAAAGTATATACAAAAATAAAAGTAAAAAATTAGATTACAACAAAACTGACCGGCAATAAGTTGCTTGATAAGTAAATGGATTGAAACTTGCCATCAAAGATGGAATTGGGCTACAAAGGAGGGTTCCTGCCACAGAGCCTTCACTACACCATTAAACAGTTTTACCGACGGACTAATTCCGTCGGTCACAGGAATGAAATCCGTCGGTGAAATAATTCCCAACGGCCTCACCGACGGAACACGTCCGTCGGTATAACAGTCGTCGGTAAAACCCATTTCTGTCGCTAATTCTGTCGCAAATAAAAAAAACACACACCGACGGAACACCAACGGTCTTACAGACGGATACACGCGCGCAAAAAAAAAGGTTTCCCGCGGGAACATTACCAACATAATAAATCCATCTGCAATTTCAACGGTAATCACCGACGGACTTACCGACGTATAATCCGTCGGTAATTATGGCATGGCTGGTAATTATTTGGCAACTCTCTGTGGAATACCGACGGATACTATCCGTCGGTATTAATCACCGACGGATATATTCCGTCGGTAATTATGGCATGGCTGGTAATTGTTTGGCAACTCTCTGTGGAATACCGACGGACATTATCCGTCGGTAGGTATGTAAAATATATATATAAAATAATTTTGTTTATAGTAAAAAACCTTAATAAACAAATAACAATGGATTAAACATTAAAAATATAAAAGTAATGTTAAATAATATTCATTACAAATTTAATGTGTTTAAAAAACAAAATTAAACTAGAATAGCGGCGGAGCTGGAGGAGGAGGAGGCTGGTTGTTCCCGGGACCATACGGCCAAAAAGAAGCAGCACAAGTATCGTCACCCATCTTTGATCTCATCTCCATGACTATTTGACGGAGCTTATCATAATTCGTCGAGAGTTGTTGATATTGTTGTTTCAACGCAATGAACTCCTTAGACTGGGTGTTCGATACTGATGGAGAGCTTCCAACAGTTGAGACACTACGAGCCGAACACAAGTTTTCAGCCGTAGTGTTGGAGAGCCCGTAGACCCGATTTTTATCGGGTCCACCAGACGATCCAATCTCCATCCACAAATCTAGATCGAAATCTGGATGGGTCGACGGATTGTCCCCATATCTCTCCCTCAACCGGCTATTATAGGTCTCCTGAAAATTCCGTCGGTAAAAAAATCATCAAATGCAATTCAAGATGCAATTCAAGAAAATAATAACTTACAAAATAAAATAAATGAACGAACATACCACAAAGTGCTGAGCACGGTTGTCCACGAACTGCTGCACCCCCTTTTGGCGGTCTTGACTCCGCACATGCGTCTCTACAAACAGCTCCATTGGACTCGGTTCACGTCCAAGAGACGCAACCTGTAAGGAAAAAATAGGTTGAAAGTTAAATATATTATAAGGAACGACAAATTAATTAACGATATATTTCATTAAAATTAATCTTACCATCCGCTTTGCATGTGCGCTGAATGGGACGGATCCGCCAGTGTGCGTGGTCACCTAACCATGAATTTGCCGGTTCCGGTTGTCGGCGCTGGACTGTGAGCGCAGTGAGAACCGCTCTGAGGTCACGTGCTCAATATATGCCGTCCATATTTCCCCCGAGATGAATGGCGGTTTGAATTCCTGCCAAACCGCCACCTCATTCCATCCTTCAAGACCGTTATCCCTCGCATGTCTTTTTGATTTTTTTTGGGTGTCATACCAAAAATCACGCAACCTACTTCCATAGTAACAAATTAGAATTTAAAACATAAAATTATAAAACAAAAATAAATATTATTTTCGATGTTACCTAGTTGCCGCGTGATTCTCCCATACCCTCCTCACAACATTGTTGTCCGCCCTATCCCACTCAAATTTGTTCTGTGTATATAAATAATTCATATAAAATAAGAATAGTACAAGATATAAAATTATAAAAATAATTTATTAAAAATAAGCTGGAAATTAAAAATTAACACCGACCTGAAATCGCCTAAACCATGCATCGATATTAGGTTTCCACTTAGGATGTCTGGAAACCTGGCTCCATTGACACAATGGAATCTCCATCGATGATTTAAACGCCAATGTTATAGTCCTTGCAGCCTCAATGTTTGTGAACCTGAAATTAAATAAAAGTAGTAATATTAATTAGTTGTTCATAAATTATGTTATAAGTATATAAAAAAAACACTAAAACCTAAACAAACTTACATTGAGAGGTCATCCTTC
>Ga0325403_1005322_pt1 | contig 12116 bp, 12 predicted proteins | sample PopdelMetagenome_19_FD_205665 | JGI IMG/M metagenome (GOLD analysis project Ga0325403, IMG submission 205665) | Populus deltoides microbial communities from Bellville, Georgia, United States - Xylem-PdKOR-R4 | ecosystem: Host-associated > Plants > Phyllosphere > Stem > Wood/Secondary xylem...
ACCCAAAATTGTTATCTGCTTACCTGGCTTCTTTGAGTTTGTTGGGGACATTTTTGTGTCTGCCTTTATTATGGCTGAACTTATGGGATATCAATCTCTAAATCCCTTGACCCAGTCCCTTTGACAGCAATTTTTTTCTTACCAAATTCTATTGTATTTTCAATTCGAACAACAAAACTACAGAAGCTTTCGTGACTCCATTTGAAAAAGGTGGAGATTGAGATTTGAATTCTATAGGAAATTAAGAGAAAATTTAAAGATTAGAAAAGGACCGTGGGCCGACAGGAGAAAAGGAAACCCCTTCTTTCTCTTTAAAAACTGATGCAAGAAAAGGCTGCCGACAGGAGAGAGAGAGCGAGCTGCTGGTGTGGTCTGGTGGAGAAGGGAAAGTTCGTTGGCTGCCATGGATGGAGGTTTCGTTGGTTGCTGGTGGCTTTGCACAGAGGCGTGCACAAAGAGGCCGTGGCTATCATGTTAGGATTTATAGGAGCCTAAAATCATAACCCGCACAATTCTTAACAGTATTCATATTCATTTTTAATCTAAAGAACAGAAAACAAAAGGATTCGATTTCATTTGAAAAAAATAAATATACATACAATAAAAAGGAATTGAGTTTTTTATTTGAGGATCGTGGTTCAATTTTAAAAAAAACTAAAATTTAAAGACTGAGAAAGTTTCACGACCTTTTCAAAGAAGAAAAGATATACAGCATCCTTGTAAGATTTGCAACATTCTTGAGTGTTAGTTTTTTTTATGATGAACTGGTAATGAAACTGGAATTTGAATCAACACCACCCAAACACATATCAAATGATTTATCAGTGAAGGCATTTTTATTTTAATGAATAAAAGACGATGAGAGGTTTTTACGTGGTGTGTGCATTATGACATGTGGGGCGGCAAAGAAGGTTTTTACACTCTTGTTTTTTTTTTTTACAGTAAAATTATTTAATCATCTATAAAAGCAATTTTTTAAAAAAATCTAGCTCTATGTGCTTTACGTTTTTTTAATTTTTTAAACAGTGGATGATTTTATTTTATTTTTGTAACAATCTAGTTTGTCGAGGGCTCTATGATAATTGATTTAATATAAATATTATTTAAAAAAAATACTTGGTTAGCGCTTGTTGATTGTCTTCACGGGAGGCATGTGAGATGTTGTGCAGTGGTCATTCGATGGCTTTCAGGACGATGTTTGATTCGTCTTGATTTCTAGTATGTCTTGGCGCGACGTGTTCTCCAAATGAATCTTTGGTTTGGAAGATTTTTAAAATTGTTCCTTTTCCCCGATTTCGTGCTTCAGCATTGAATTTGTTGAAAACTGAATTTATTGATTGGACTCAAGTCTAAAATTTAACTATTTGAAAATTTAAAAGACTAATTTAAATTTAAAAAATTTATGGGGGCTTGCATGGTTTTCTCTTTTTTTTTAAATTCGTGTTTTTTCAGTTTTATCCCTTGATATTTTATTTAATAGAAATTGGATTATGTTATTTTTTATTTGTTTTCTATAGGATTTTTTACTAATTTTGATAATGACCCAAGTTATCTCGAGTCCTTTTATTTTATCGTTCTCTGTTAAATCTAGTTTTTTTATAAAAATTTTATATTAAATTAATTGGTTAAATATAAGTATAAGATCATCATATTTTGTTTAGTTTGCTTTTTGGATCGTTATTTTAACAGCATGTGCAACCTTTTTTATTGTCAATATGGAGCCTTTAAAAATGACATTTTAACTGTCCCATTAAGCTCTTTATGATGGTTGAGGGGTGTCAATGATGGAGTGACAATAAGTCTCCAACAAGCTTTTCTTTCTTTTCTCCCCAAGTATGATATTGACATGATAATTTTTATGGTTAATTATTATCTTTTTTTTGTCGTGTTATTTATAATGTCTTTTTTTTTAATTATATTGTTAAATTAACTAGGTTTATTGAACCTGGTTAAATCAGTAATCCAAATGTTACATTTTTTTTACTTTTTTAAAAACACTGATGTTACCTGAATATTTTTTTTTATGTTAGAAAAAATTTTACTTGATCCGCGACGAGCACTTATCCACGTGTAGGCAATAAGATCTTGGTTGGAAAGGAACGGGTACGTGATAATTTACTTAGGTCGTGTTTATTTTTGTGGTTAGAAAAGACCTTTCTAAAAATTTAATTTTTATTTTGCTTTAAATTAAATTTTTTTAAAATATTTTTAGATCTTTTTATGTTATGAAATCAAAAATAAATTTTAAAAAATAAAAAAATATTATTTCTTAAAATTTTGGGAAAGATTTCCTGTTACCTTAACTTCTTTTCTAGTACATGCAACTGAAGAGCTGGTGCTTTGAACTGTTCCGAGAAAGCTTGTTTTGATATATTCTTTAGGTTATTAGGTGAACTTTCAATAATAATAATAATAATAATAATGAAGCCTTTGATCGGCTGTTTTAAACTAGGGTGGCGCGTAGAGAGGTCTATGAAAATAAGCATTTGGGCCTTTTGGGGTGAGCTGCACCCAAATATGGATGAAAATGGAATGGACGCTTTGATCAGTCAACGATCTGTCGCAACTTGCAAGGTTGTCGATTACAAGGAAGAATCTAAACTGTCAAGCAACATCCTATTTACAAAGGGAACTCTTCAACATGTCTTATAAATGATGTCCGACCATCCAAGGCAGAACTCATAAACCCACGGAGACATAATATTAGTGCTGTAACCTTAATGTTAATCGCCTAAACACATCAATGTGCTCACAGTGACAATAAAACTGTGAACGTGTAAGCTTTAAAACACACAAACTTGAAATTAATTTAGACATAACAGGAGTACAAAATCTATCACCATTCCTATGATGAGTTTGCATAGGGGTAGAACTGATCAACTGCAACGAGGGCAAGTCACAAAGGCATTTCACCAGAGTCTAAAACCACAACTTTATGTCTGGGCACTCCATTCTGTTTGCCTTCAGCTTCAATCTTGTATATAATATCCATGCCAGAAAGCACCTTGCCAAACACAACATGGTGGCCATCCAACCTTTCAAGAAAAATAAATGCTTGCATGTGAGTTTAGAAACCTCATTAGGTCAATTAAACAGGACAGTCTTTGGCACAAATTCATGTCTCCCAAGAACACCTTTTAATTACATTTGACAACAGCAGAACAGGATATTGAAAACCTTAAGCAATGCAATTATAGTCTCGGGACATGGTGGGACAGGCCTCATCAAAGACAGGCATACTTACCAGCTAGTCACTACAGTGGTGATGAAAAATTGTGATCCATTGGTGTCTGGTCCTGCATTTGCCATTGACAGCATTCCTGTTTGCAAAGTAGAATTTAGATTGTTAGAATTCTATGGTGCATCTTGAAGATTGCAGCTCTCTTGTTCATTCTAGAAACCAACTGCTACAGACTATTTTAGATACTGTCATGGCTAGAACTAATAATATGCAGTAATAGAGCGCCAGCTTACCAGGTCCAGTGTGCTTCAGCTTGAAGTTCTCATCGGCAAACTTTTCACCATAGATCGACTCTCCACCTCGTCCATCACCTTGAGTAAAATCACCACCCTGGATCATAAAGCTGGGAATAATCCTATGGAACGTACTCCCTTTGAAATGGAGAGGCTTCCCACTCTTTCCCATTCCTTTCTCCCCTTCAATGAGGTTCACCACATACAAAATAAACAATTATAAAGTTTGAAGCCTATTTTAAACGATAATCAGTTAAATTGAGGTCAGGGTATAATTCCTACAGGATAAAGATTGATGAAATAAAAAATGTCCAACTATGTATTACTCCTCTCCCAACTAAGTACTCTTCCAATTCCTATTCCACAGTAGCAATCATCCCGTAATCCACGGCATATAAAAGGTCAATAAAGTAGCAAAATGAAATTAGAAAAAAAAATCAGTAGGTGAAGTTACTTGGCTACCAGTGCAAAGTGCTCGAAAGTTTTCTGCACAACAAGCATGTAAATTAGTAAGTGCATAGTTTACAAAATAACAAATCTCAAGGAACACATGAGATAACAATTAACATCGCTGTTGCACTTAGGCTCCATACCTGCGGTCTTAGGAACTGTTTTTCCAAAGAGGCCCATAACAACACGACCTGAATGTCGAAAGTCATAGATATAAATAAATCCCATCTAAAGAGTGTAAACAAATGCAACTACAGCGATAACATTTTTGCTCAGCATCTTCATAATCAATGACATAAAAGAAACTGAATAGTTACATTGGTTGGTACGATGATGCATCTAAAGAACGGGAAGATAACAAGCTTAAAGATTTTAGTGACTCGATCATTACTTAAATGATCCAAGATTCATATGCTGTTGTCTAAATAATTTCATCATATCATCATAAGATAGAATGAGAAACACAGCAATTCCAATTTAGAATTTAATTCCATAAGCAAATAATTTTAATTTTTTTGGAGATGCACATACATACCCATGGGTTTTCCAGCAATCTCAACATCAAAGTAAACTCTGTGAGTAACTCCTTCCAAATCCAAATCCCCCTCTGACTTGTTTTCCTGTCCATCATAAATTCACACTTTTGTTACTACACAAAACAAAGAGAGCAATCAAAGTATATCTCTTTCTTCGATTTACCTGACCGAATTCGTTATTAACAAGTTTAGGATCTGATGAGACCGCAGCATCGCTTAATCGATTCTGATTTAAAAAAAAAAATTAAGGCAGCAGGAATCACAAATATACACCCAGTACGTAAAATAACCCAACAATTAAGAAAAAACTTTCTTTTGTTTGGAAAAAAATAAAAGAGAGAGAGAGAGAGAGACCTGGATTGAGAAACAAACAGAAAGGTTGAGAGAGAGAGAGTGTGTGTAACCTAACCTGGATAAAAGCTAGAGTTCCAAAGAGAACAAGAATCCATAAAAGAGCGATGGACACCAGTCTTGTTGTGGTGGACATCTCTCCACTCCAACCAAACAGTTTGGTCTAATGTAATGAAATCAGATACCTCTGTGAGATCCGGTGGTGTTTCGATGTTTGATTTAGACAAATTAATTGGTATGTTTAAATAACACAACAGTCAACGGGAGTTGAGGGATTAAAATATAATGTTTCAAATATAAAGGACTAAGTTATTGTCATCATCAAAATACAGTGACTAAAGAATAGTTTACTATTGTTCTTTGGATCTCTTCTGTCTGTCCTTGGTTTTCCTTCGTTCTAAAAAATCTCTCTGTTGTCAGACAATGACACTGACAAATTGGTACGTGGATTGTAATAAGATTATCTATTTATTTTATGAAATTTATCTATTTGTTTATTTATTCCATTTCTAAAAATAAAAAATCCTTTCCTTTCCTTTCCATTATACTTGTTACATAATACACGGCACTCGATTAATGTTTACTCGATTAATGTTTACTTTGATTAATGTACAGAAGAAGAAGCCAGACATCTATTTGGTACGTTTGCTTTCATAGTCTCCCTTCTCCAACGATAGATAGAGCTTCAAATTCTCCTGTTTTATAGGCTCTCCCCAGTCTCTCTCTCTCTCTCTCTCTCTCCCTCTCACCCCCAAATCTTCCAGCCAAAAAGAAAACAAAAACCAGATAGCGTGACAGAGATAACTAAACAATGGGGAGCTACAAGAAAGACCAGCGTAGATCATTTTCGTCACCAGAACCTAGCAAAAGCAACAAAGATGAAATGGGGAGCTATAATTACAAGATGTTTAATCTTTTTAACAGAAAGTTCAAGATCACGGAGGCTGAGCCACCCAAAGACGTGCAACAAGTTTTTTCCAAGTTCTCGGATGGTGGGTCCCACATGATGGCCGATCAGCTCCGGCGATTCCTGGTTTTGCACCAGGACGAGCTTCACTGCACGCTGGCGGAGGCAAAGAAGATCATGGAGGAAGTTATCAATAGGAGGCATCATTTGACGAGATACAGTAGACATTCACTTAATCTTGATGATTTTTTCCATTTCCTGCTTTATGATGATCTCAATGGGCCCATCACCTCTCAGGTTAACCCCCCCCCCCCCTCTCCCTCTGTAAATACATTTGGCGCGTTTATGAATTTTAGAGTATCACAATTGTGATTTATTCTTTTAAATTATGGATATTTTCTGATAGTGGACAGGGTAAAGAAAGCAAAATCTTGTACAGTTGATGCTAATGCATTTCTGTTTTAATTGTTTCACATTATAATTTGAACTTTAGAGAAGCTTGGAAAATGGGGTTGGATGAAGTTTGTAATTTTTTACAGCAAATGATGGAGATTGTAAGGTTTTATTTTTTTAATTTGGTTATGTTACTGCCACCTTTTGGTAATAGTATCTTTGCTGATTTGGTTGCATTTAGAATTATCTTTTTATTAACGTAGATGTTTGGTTAGTTTGTGCATCTCAATTAATTTCATGATTTTAAAATTAATGATTATGTAATTCTCCAATAATCCCTAACTCATGACCACAACATTTAGAATTATTCATTGAGATGAGGTGCATGAGCCCTATAAATTGGGTGATATGCAGATTAGAAGGGTTTTTTAAAAAAAAATTTGGTTATGGTCAAGAACCACAATAAATACTTCTCATTTGAAAATTAAGAAAAGATTTTTACACTTACTTCTTAGGAACACGATCTCTGGAGCAACACTTCTCTGCATCTTTGCTAGTTTTGCTTCCTTCCCAGGAAATGTATGTTTTATGTGGGTATGCTTCGAACAGTTTTGTAAGGGGCCATGTTAAGTCTGCCCTTGACAAATTATGTCATTCCAGGTACACCATGATATGACTGCTCCATTGTCACACTATTTCATATATACAGGGCATAATTCCTACCTAACTGGGAATCAACTGAGCAGTGATTGCAGCGAGGTCCCAATCGTAAAAGCTTTGCAAAGAGGTGTGAGAGTAATTGAACTAGATTTGTGGCCTGGTTCCTCAAAAGATGAGATTCTTGTTCTTCATGGAAGGTATGTTCTGATCGCAAACTTACAATTTTTGCAAATGTGATTACTGATTCCTTTCCCTCGCCTTTAAGTATTTGTGGACATGTCTACTACTTTTATACATGGATGGTAGTATTTGTGCATCAGAAACGTTTGTTCAATTGCAAGTAACACTTAAAAAAATGTGTACTTGCTAGTACAAAACAGAATGAAGAAGCTTTTAGCGGCATAATATTTGATTGTTCTGAATAATTTATCTTTCCCTTTTCAGGGAGCATGCAGGACAGGTTATCTTTAACTTTTTTTCTGTAAATAAAAAGAAAACCTACTGATATCACTGAATGGATTTTATGCAAAAGAAATTGGAGTTTCTTGATAGCGAGGGTGTGAGAAAAATCATCTGCAGTGAATAACATTATATTACAATTTGGAAAGTAGAAGCTTTCATGATCATCTTTGAATGATGTACCTAAAAGTTGGTTGTCTTAAATGAGGAAACTCACAAACGAAGTGAATTAACTTGCTGAATTGAGTTTGTGAGTTAACGAAAGAACATGCATTGTATGAAAGACATACATAAATGTTATGATTCTGAATCATTGTTCCTCTTACTGGGTTACATCCTGAATAATTGTAGGACCCTGACCACTCCAGTGCCACTCATTAAATGTCTGAAGTCCATAAGAGACTATGCTTTCTCTAGTTCTCCATATCCAGTCATTATAACTTTAGAAGATCACCTTAGGCCAGACCTTCAGTCTAAAGTTGCGGAGGTTAGCTTTCAATTCAATTTCAAGGACTTGCATTTTTCTTGAAACGTCTGATCTGCTTCCTTCTTAAGTATAATCTCCAATACCATTGCATGTAGATGGTTACTCAGACATTTGGCGGAATGCTGTACTATCCTGAGTCAGATTCCTTGGTACAGTTCCCTTCTCCAGAATCATTGAAACATCGCATAATCATTTCAACCAAACCGCCAAAAGAGTATCTTGAATCTAATGGCATCAAGCAAAAGGGAGCATTCTCACCAGGTGGAAGGAATTCATCCGAAGAAGATGAAGAAGCATCAGGGATACCAGACCATACAGCTGAACTAGAAGCTGATGATAGGGTGAGCATAGAGGTGAATATTGCCTAGTCAAATTTAGATTTTTTAACACGTTTCTTTAACTTTTTTACAAATGGCAGAGCAACAGTGATCAAGATGATGCAGACCTAACTGATTGTGACAATAAATCAGGCCAGCTAGGGGCACCTGCATATAAACGTCTAATCACAATACATGCTGGGAAGCCAAAGGGTCAATTAAAGGATGCATTGAAAGTTGCAGTTGATAAAGTTAGACGTCTTAGTTTGAGTGAACAGGAACTTGAAAAGGCTGCCACCACAAATGGAACTGATGTAGTGAGGTATCTATCAAACATTCCTGATGACAGATGCTTGAAAGAAGTTTCTATTGCTACTGTCCATGTTAAAATCAGATCACCAGTGCTAATATATGCCGTTGACCTTCCCAGATTTACACAGAATAATATTCTGAGAATATACCCTAAGGGAACTCGGATCACCTCCTCTAATTACAAACCTCTTGTTGGATGGATGCATGGAGCTCAGATGATTGCGTTTAATATGCAGGTTTGGTTCATAAAGCATTTCATATCAAGCAACTTCCTTTCATTAAGAAGGAATTCAAGAGTTGAAAGACTATATTCTTCGGGAACCAAGAGTGGCTTAGTATTTCACTGGGCCTTGAATTTTCTTTGTTAGGTTAACTGGATGTTCCAATTAGTAGCTATTGATCTGTTTTTTATGAATTTTATTCATGACCTGTCAAGCAATATGAAGCTTATGTTCTTGCACGTATGGTGATCACAGAATGCCAACCAAATAAAGTCCTCATAACATGTGAGTTTTCCTTTAACAGGGATACGGAAAATCACTTTGGTTGATGCACGGGATGTTTAGGGCCAATGGAGGGTGTGGTTACCTTAAGAAACCAGATTTTCTAATGGAGAAAGGTCCAAATAACGAGGTGTTTGATCCTAAAATAAAGTTAGCAGTAACAAAGACATTAAAGGTGAGCGTATTTGTTTAGCTTGAAAATGAATTTCATTCGACTGACAATCTCTTCTCAAACTCTTTCTATCGAGTAACAGGTGAAAGTATACTTGGGCGATGGATGGCGCCTTGATTTTAGCCACACGCACTTTGATTCATACTCACCACCGGACTTCTACACAAAGGTCGGTTGGATTAAGTATCTTGCTCACATGTTAATGTGAATTTTGTCATTAAGGCTTGTAATACTAGAGCATCGTTTTCCCAACCTACGAATGGGAAAAGGACTTTTCAATATGTTTTTGTGAACCTGCCTTTTTCTCAATTTGTAATACATTCATTAGTAGTGGAAAATATAAGCTTTTGATTCTCTGAGGTGATTACAAGCCATTAATGAGCAAAGCATATTTTATTTCCTCTAGCTTAAGAAAATGATGTGTGATGACAGTAAATGGACATTCAACTTGTTCTCATCAAGGAAACTTCTAAATTTTGCGAGTAAGTTCGAATCACTGGCTTTGGAAGTTGGTATCTGTGGGCTTTGAGGTTCCAGACCTGCCTTGTTCTGTTACATTATTCCTGGCATCTGTATTATGTTTCTGAAAGAACTATCTCACGCGTTCCTTCCTACTAATGAACTAAATAATCCACACTGCAGGTTTACATTGTTGGGGCACCAGCTGATGCTGCAAAGAAAAAAACAAAGATAATCGAGGACAACTGGTCTCCAGCTTGGAATCAAGAATTCACCTTCCCCCTAACTGTTCCCGAATTGGCTTTGCTTCGGATTGAAGTACGAGAGTATGACATGTCAGAGAAGGATGACTTCGGTGGTCAAACGTGCTTGCCTGTCTCGGATCTGAGACCAGGAATCCGATCAGTCCCTCTCCACGATAAGAAAGGAGAGAAACTCAAGAATGTAAGGCTTCTAGTGGGGTTTCAGTTTGTATAACCTCTAGAGTATTAATTGTTCACCGAGGGCATATTCAAGGGCCTATAACAACAGTTTGTCCAAGAGTAGGTGTATACACAGGCGTTGTAATTAATTGAAAAGATTGAATCTGGCCCTGAATGCTCATCCTTCAGTTTTGCTTGGGACGGACGCTAGGATAGGCAATGTTACAATCAAGTTTTTTGGCCCTTGGCAGTTAAATCATGGTAAGAAGATCCTTTCTTCACTGTTGAGATGTCAAATGTTTAATCTTTCGTTCTTTAGGTGCTTTCACATTAGACTCTGTGATTCCGTTTATTCATGTGATATAGTGTGGTGTTTTAATTATAGATTTGAAAATGTTGATTCATAGACTACAATTTATGAAATCTTAGTTAATAAAAAAACCTACCGCTTGTCTGAGCCTCCTTGTTCTTGTGTTTTTATTATAAGGTGGGGTTTGGATATAATATTGATCGGATATGATAGGATTGTAGGTAATTGTTATATTGTATGTTTGGTATGTATTGGATTTGACTGAATAATTTGTTGTATTTTGTGTTTGATAAATACTAGACGAGATATGGTTAGTTGGGCCGAGACCATTTAAGATTTAAGAAAAAATAAAAGAATAATTGATTCAACCTGATCCAGTCAAAAACTTGAATTCACCTGGGATAAAACACTAGTAAAAAATTTATAAATTTTTTTTAAATTTTTTTTTGTCAAAACAAGGTTACTTCGATTCTATCTTTTTGAATTTGGATCAAATTGGGTTGATTCTCCTGACATGTGACCTAAGCCTTACCCTGAGTCGACTTTTGAGTCAAGTTTTTAAAATATAATATAATATAATCAATTTTATCTATATGTTGACTTGGGGTATCCCGGGTTGACCGGTGACTCAAGCCTAGTCTCAAGTCAACACTCGAATTGAGTTTTAAAACATGATGATGATCAATTTTATTCTTGTGATGACTCGGTTAAAGTTTAACCTGACTCGTGACTCGGGTCTTATTTTGGATCGATCCTTGGTTGAGTTTTAAAATTATGATGATGATCATTTTTATTCTTGTGTTAACATAGTCAACGGTAAACCTGACCCGTAACTGATACTTTATTATAGGTCTATCATCTAATCAAGATTTAAAACTATAATAATAATTTTTTTATTTTTATATTAACCGAAACAATACAGGTTAATTCTTGTGCAAATAATTAAACAAGTTGTCTTATCTATTTATTAAAAAAAAATCTCCACTATAACAACTTTTAATATAATAAAAAATAATTTTTATACTATTAAAAAATACACCTAATAACTTCACAAAAAAAATTATCATGTACGGTCTTTCTTTATTCAGTATACCAACCACTTCCCCTTCTAGTCATGGAGAGAACTATATAAATCAAAACCTGGTTGAAAAGTCAAGGGTGCAGATTACGGACCGACAAGCAGTAATTTTGTTGGGTCATGCGGTCCGTCGACATAAATGCCCCCCCGCCCCCCCCACCTGCTTTTTTATTAGCCAATAAAGAGCAGCACTATCATGGTTTCGTTTTATCATCCTTCCAGCTTAAAATTCATCATCGTCTTTAATTGCAGCTCTTAAAGTGCGCAATAATTAAAAATGATGGGATGGCTTGATCGTTGAAGGCACGCCTTCTTTTTAAGTCCTGTTTATTTGTATGTTTTTTTTTAAAAATAATAATTTTTTTTTTAATTAATATATTTTTGTAATTTTAAATTATTTTGATATATTGATATCAAAATTAATTTTTTTAAATATTATTTTAATATATTTTTAAATAAAAAATATTTAAAAAACAATGTAACTATGTTATGGGATTATCAGGCAGACTCTGAGACTTTATCTATGCGATGAAAACTATGATTCAGATGAAAAATATAATTTTTTATGCTTCGTATAAACACAGCCCAGCTAAAAAGGCTCTTAATTACCGGCTACTCTTGAAATCTCAAGTCAGGCTATCAAACTCAAATTTCGACGAGTTCTTTAACCTTGTTAGAAGACCGAGACCCCCGAAAAAAAAAATATCCGGTGTGAAAACTGGTCCAAAAATGGAAAAACGTGCAATGAAGGTGGATGATAGTGCCCGGAGTTCTTTACTGGGGTCATCAGATGATGATAGATCCCCACCCTCCGGAAACCGGTGGG
>Ga0325403_1005324_pt1 | contig 12114 bp, 4 predicted proteins | sample PopdelMetagenome_19_FD_205665 | JGI IMG/M metagenome (GOLD analysis project Ga0325403, IMG submission 205665) | Populus deltoides microbial communities from Bellville, Georgia, United States - Xylem-PdKOR-R4 | ecosystem: Host-associated > Plants > Phyllosphere > Stem > Wood/Secondary xylem...
CACTGTATCTTTCATCACAAAACACTGTAAATTGCTATAAATCATTTTGTTCAGTCTCTAAGTTTTGGATCGCCAACACAACTTTTTTTTCTTCATGAAATATTTGCTCCATCATACCTTTAATTGCTATTATTTATCTAGCACTGATTCATAATTATAACACTATTAAATGTATTTATTTTATAAATCTACGACAGCGGTCAAGCATGTCATCATGTTTATAAAACTAGAACCGGTGGGATGGATTGAGCAAATTCAATACCTTACAAGTTAAACTTAAACTACACCCCTCATTATTCATTTTTTATTTTCTTTCTTTGAGAGATTGATGGCCTCCCTTGTACACTTTCAATCAAATCCAATGTCGTTTCAGTGCAGCAGTGGAACTGCTAGTCGTGGAAATAAATCTTTGAGAGCTACTGGATCAATCAACAATGATGAAATTGCTCCACGATATCAGCTGCCGTGCCGGGGTTTCTTAAAACATATTGTACTCTACAAGTACACACATGAGTGCTAAACCCGGTTCAGGGTTGATTTGGCTAAAAAACCGGATTTTGAATTTTATAGATTAACTCGGGTTAATTTAAAAAAATTAAAAAAAATAAAATTTTAATATTTTATATAAAAAAATCCATGTAAATATAGGTTATATATATTGTAAACGATGAAATTTAAAAGAATATTTTAAAAAGTTTTATTCCAGATTAAAAAAATATTATGTTAAACTTTTAAGTTGAAATATTTAAACCAAAAAAGTTTTTTTTATCCCACATCAAAAAAACATAACTTCTTTCTTGGAAACATAGAGTATATATACTAATAAGTTTCAAATTTCACATTGAAAAAACATAACTTCTTTCATGGGAACATAGAGTATATATACGAAAGGGTTTCAAATCTCACATTGAAAAGATATTTGTTATCCTTTTAAATTGAAGTATTTAAACCAAAAGGTTTTTTATCCCACATTGAAAAAACATGATTTTTTCCAAGGGAACATAGAGTATATATACTAATGGGTTTCAAATCCCACATTGAAAAAACATAAAGTATATATACAAAAAGGCTTAAATTCCCACATTGAAAATATATTATGTTATCATTTTAAGTTGAAATATTTAAACCAAAAGGTTTTTTTTATCCCACATTGAAAAAACATGATTTTTTTCTTGGGAACATAGAGTATATATACTAAAGGGCTTCAAATCGCACATTGAAAAGATATTATGTTATCCTTTTAAGTTGAAGTATTTAAACCAAAAGGTTTTTTATCCCACATTGAAAAAACATGACTTTTTTCTTTGGAACATAGAGTATATATAGTTATATACTAATGAGTTTCAAATCCCACATTTGATAAAAAAAAAAAATCAGGTCTCATCCGGGTTTGCTCGGGTTGTTGTCCAACCCGATCTTTTAGTAAACCCGGACCGGTCCAGCCACCGGGTCGACCAGGTTCCAGGTTGACCTGCCAGGTCGGGCCGGGTTTAATAACACTAGTGCACACTATACATTACAAGAAACAACAAACATGTGGAAGAATCAATCGTGGGTAAAATGTTTAAATTCATTTGTGAATTATAATAGTGAATTAATGTTATTGTCTTTTAATAAAAAAAAATAATAAACTAGTTTTGGAGGTCAAATTTCTTTTTATGTGGTTTATTTGTTATTCTATATAATTATTTGGGATTCTTTCAAATTTTTTTAATTTTTTTACAGTAAAAAAAAAATCCCTTTAAAAAAATTAATTTTGTTCTTGGAATGTTTTTGAAATTTTCTTTTAACATGTAAAATGCAATTACTTCATTATTCTTGGAACCAAAAATCTTAGCCTTGGCTTTGGGGTCATCTTTCTCATTTCACATTGCTATTCTTACAATAATCAAGTGATTCTAAGGGTAATTTAATAATTTTCATAATAAAAAAAAAGCTTTTAGCTTGTTCATTGAACAGGCTAGCGAGGGAGCCACCCTATTCTCTTAGGGCGGTGTATATAATGACTCATAGCAAAAATCCCACATTGAAAAAATATAGAGTATATATACGAAAAGGCTTCAAATCCCACATTGAAAAGATACTATGTTATCCTTTTAAATTAAAATATTTAAACCAAAAGGTTTTTTATCCCACATTGAAAAAATATAATTTTTTTCTTGGGAACATAGAGTATATATACTAAAGGGCTTCAAATCCCACATTGAAAAGATACTATGTTATCCTTTTAAGTTGAAGTATTTAAACCAAAAGGATTTGAAATAGAAATATTAATGAAAATTTTTTCCGGAAAGTTTTTTTTGTAGTTATTTGAAATAGAAATATTAATGAAAATTTAAAGCAAACTCATTCCTTGTTTTTAAAGCTAGCTTAATATTTTGGGAGTATGGTTGCGGTTGCTTTTTAAAGTGTTTTTTATGTTAAAATGCATTAAAGTAATATTTTTTTTATTTTAAAAAAATTATTTTTAAAATTAGCGCATCAAAACAACTTAAAACATATAAAAAAATTAATTTTTAATAAAAAATAAATTAAAAATTTTAAAAATATAGATTGGCTCGCGTTTTCAAACATGATCAAATCGTCTTCAACTATGGTGGTGGCTGGCGTGGAAAGGGAATTTAAGAATTAAAAAAATTAACCTCGTCGATCATTTTGAAAATTCTAAAAATATAGGAAATTTGAGAAATAAAGGGGGAAGGGAATTTTGCGAGAAGAGAGAGAAGATAATAAATGTGTTTCTAGGATGGTTATTAATATATAGAGATTTTTTTTTCTTTTTCTTGTTGTCTTTTTATAGTAATTATAAACTAGTGTTAACTAATTAACAAAGTGTAATTTATAAAAATCAAATTTGTAAGCAGAGTGTTCCTATGCTAAAAAATATGAGGATTTAGTATTTTTTTTCGTTATTTTTTTTTAATAATTTGGAGTCTAAGAGTGATATGCATGCATGTGTGTGTTTATGTGCGTGTTTATAATTTTTATTTTATATAAAAACTTCTAAGGAACTTATTTGGTCAATGAAGAAGCTTGCTTTTACTAGCTCTTTTTTTAGACCTCAAAATAAACTAGCTTATAATAAAATGTGAAGAATTACCAGCCGATTATTTTGGTCAATGAGCGATATGTCTGTGATATGAGATTAATGTAAGGTGAGTATAGGTTTATATTATCCTGTGCTTGATTTTTATCAAATAAATAAGGGTGATGGGATTCAAACTCGTGACTGCTTTGTCATCAACGTTCTGATATCATATCAAAAAACCATTTCAATTCAAAAATTTAAATTGTTAGGTGAGATTTTAAAATATAATTTATATTATTTTTTAACAATTAAAATATATATTCTTAAATTTAGTGAACTTTATTGTAATTAAAGTTTGATTTTGAGTTTTACTTTTATAGTTTGGCAGGATGGATTAAGCTTTTACAAATTTAAGATCTATTTTGGGGTATAGACTTTTAATTTACAAGTGGATTACAAGCCCTAACATCTTTATCCCCTCCAATTGGGTTCCTGTGTAAGTAACCCTTTTATTCAAAATTCTTAGGTTTTTCTTAGTTTTCACCTTTAAAACAATTAAGTGGGGACTTTACTTTTATGAACCATCTTCCTTGTGAACTCTTAAATTTCAGGTACAACATTATATAAAGTTGGATCTAACGCTTAGTTACTTAATTTTTCTAATGGCATGAATATTAGTTTAATTTTCAAGATAGAGAGGATTTATCATCTTACCAAGGCACTTTTAAGTCTGTTCTTGCAGATATTCATATGCTTAAAAACTCTTCTTGCACTATAACCTAATGATGAGATTGAGTTAGTGTTGGATGACGTAGTATCTTTTTTTTTTTTTCTTGATGAAGTATTTTCAGTCTTTAAGTGGTGGCTTTCAATTTTTTTTTTTTATTAATATTGGTATTCGGGTTAGTTTGCGCGTACTTCAATTAATTTTATGGACTCTAAAACTACCAATCATATAAGCCTCCAGTAGTCCTAAAAAAACTCAAACTCGTAATTTTTGAAAAGTTACCTCTTAAAATTAAATTATCCAAAATTTTATACAACTTGGACCTTGGAGGCTAAATTTCATGAATGACACCTTGAGCTTTTGGACTTTCATCTCTAAACAAACTATTTGAAGTCGAGTTCTTAACATGTGGATAATGATGGAGGCCCACCACGTAAACTTTTTAAGTCCACTTATTATTATTAATTTTTAATAAAAAAGATAGAGTTTAGTTTTAGCACTCGCGTTTATATGCGCGGCTCAGCTTTTTTTTTTTAAATTTAAAAAAATATTAAGAGTATGAAATTTTTTCTGGTAATATTATTAAATTCAATTAAATGGTTCGATTTTAAAACCTGTCAACTCAATTCTTTGTCTATCTAGAGTTGCAAATTAAACCACATGAGAGTTGATCCAAAGAGAATAATTTAATTTAATGGGTCCAAATATAATTTGGATGACCGATAAAAATATAACATAACTTTTTTAAAAAAACTTTAAGATGACAATTATTTTTTTAATAATAAGACAATATCAAATTTGATCGACCTTGAGCTTTTGGACTTTCATCTTTAAACAAACTCTTTGAAGTTGAGTTCTCAACATGTGGATAATGATGGAGGCCCACCACGTAAATTTTTTAAGTTCATTTATTATTATTATTATTATTTTAATAAAAAAGATAGAGTTTAGTTTTAGCACTCGCGTTCATATGCGCGGGTCAGATTTTTTTCTTTTAAACTTAAAATAAATATTAAGAGTATAAAATTTGTTTTTGGTAATATTATTAAATTCAATTAAATGGTTCGATTTTAAAACCCGTCAACTCGACTCTTTGTGTATTTAGAGTTGCAAATTAAACCACTTGAGAGTTGATCCAAAGAGAATAATTCAATTTAATGGGTCCAAATATAATTTGGATGACCGATAAAAATATAACATAATTTTTTAAAAAAACTTTAAGACGACAATTATTTTTTTAATAATAAGACGATGCCAGATTTAATCAACCTTAAACTTTTGGACTTTCATCTTTAAACAAACTCTTTGAAGTCGAGTTCTCAACATGTGGATAATGATAAAGGCCCACCACGTAAATTTTTTAAGTCCACTTATTATTATTTTTTTTAATAAAAAAGATAGAGTTTAGTTTTAGCACTCGTGTTCATATGCGTGGGTCAGATTTTTTTCTTTTAAACTTAAAAAAAAATATTAAGAGTATGAAATTTGTTTTTGGTAATATTATTAAATTCAATTAAATGGTTTGATTTTAAAACCCGTCAACTCGACTCTTTGTGTATCTAGAGTTGCAAATTAAACCACATGAGAGTTGATCCAAAGAGAATAATTCAATTTAATGGATCCAAATATAATTTGGATGAGCGATAAAAATATAATATAATTTTTTAAAAAACTTTAAGACGACAATTATTTTTTTAATAATAAGACGATGCCAGATTTGATCGACCTTGAGCTTTTGGACTTTCATCTTTAAACAAACTCTTTGAAGTTGAGTTCTCAATATGTGGGTAATGATGGAGGCCCACTACGTAAATTTTTTAAGTCCACTTATTATTATTTGTTTTTTATAAAAAGATAGAGTTTAGTTTTAGAACTCGCGTTCATATGCGCAGGTCAGATTTTTTTAAAAAAACTAAAAAATAAGGGAGAATAAGATGGAGAGAATTCCTCAAGAATTCATTATGATCTAGTCTATGTGTGCACGCATTATTACAATGATTTTTCTTCATGTTTATTGTTGTTGTTGTTTTGATTAATTAGCTTACTTTTGAGTTTCTTATATGATGGTATATGTTAAAGAACCATCTCAACCTAAAAGTTTAAACTGTTAGGTGAGGTTCCAGGATATCATTCTTTAAGTGAAAGCTCTTTGGTCTTGAAACTTACACAGACATATTTTACCTTGTGTTTAATTTTTATCAAACAAATGAGGATAGTGAGATTTGAACTCGTGACCACTTGGTCATCAAGGCTCTGATATCATATCAAAGAACTATCTCAAACCCAAAAGCTTAAGCTGTTAGGTGAGGTTCTAGAATATGATTTATGTTATTCTCTAACAGTATATTTTTTAGTTTGGATGAGAATGTCTAAAAAAAATGATAAATTGAAGAATGATCTTATATTCAAGAATAAATTGGAAATAATTAAATTTGTAGTGTTAGTGAGTAATATAAAATTATTTATTAGGCTTAACCTATTAGCTTTTATTTTTTTGTAAGTTAAGATAATTATTTAATATACTATTAGAGTTTTAATAACGACGTTGTCACAAACTTGAATTTCAATATTCTTATTCTCTCCAATAAAATTTAATATAAGGTAATGATTATTTTGTTTAAATTTAAGGACAAAATAGTTTTCATTTAAAGATATGTATTATAAAGTAATAAAAAGTTATTAGTTGGATTTTTCTTTTAACATCTTAAATTTTTAGTTGAGATTGCCATTTGGCACATATATAGAAACGTATTGGATACTTAAACGTAAGATATAATAACAAATTAAATTTAATCATTCACTAAATCCTGGGGTTTAGTTCCCCTCCAAATTTGGTGAGTGGAATGAAATTGTGAAAGCGTGCGCCTTCTTAATTTGTACTAAACCGTTATCCATTTTCAATCATTTACTCAATTAATGTTTAATATTAATAGCAATTTGGCTTCTAGCTTAATGTTTCATACGAATTTCACTCAAAAGTTTATCCCAAGCTTTATAATACTTTCTAATATATATTTTTTTAAAGAAAAAGTCTTCTAAACTTGAAAATTGTAAGATGGTCTAACTATTTTTTTAATTTTTTTAATTTAATTAGATAAAATAATCTCATATTATATTAAAAAACTATTTTAATTCAAAAGGTTGAATTATCATGTGAGACATCTATATATATATATATATGTGGGAACGATAAAAGTAAATATAATCATTGCAAATTGATTAAATAATTTGATGAATGCAGTTAAATTACCTTCAAAGATTAAAGTATTGAAAAAGATTCATTTACATTAGAGAAGAAGTAGTAAGAGAAGGTGCCGAATCTTATGTTCTTAATGTGACCACACTCATCAGCTTTCCTCGGTAAAATCACTTAGGTAGCATAGAGTTTATAAACAATTGTTCATGTTCCCATTAAAAAAACAAATTGTTCCCATAAAATTAATTATGATCAAGATGGTTTCAAATTAAAATAATCGAAAAATATAAAAAAAATTAATTTGTTTTAAAAAACTTTTAAATGTTTGTTTTTTCATTAATTCCATGCGTGAAGTCACCACCTATCATGTCATCGTTAAAACCTAGCAACTTACATTTTGATGGCTAATACGGTTATTAGTTTTCTCTTGATATGTATAATAGTCAATATCTTCAGATTGATGCATGCTTCATCCTTTTCCATGAAGTTTCATGTATGGTCGTACCACCGTCCATCCTTCTTCCTTCCATTACCGCGTAGTGATTAGCTGGCCGTGCATCTTTTTGATTCCTCGTGAAGATAAAATTGATTAAAATTGAATCATAGCCCTCTGGTGAAATGGATCCTGATCATCTGCTCATATTTCTCAGGAATCCCCAAGGTGATCGGCAAGTTAATATGCATCTCTCCATAGCCAAGTACTATGAGCGATCATTGATCTTCATGTTGAGCTGCGACATGGAGAAAACATCCCTAATGGGTATTATAAGTCGACTACATGATTGATTGATTTGGTTATGGTATAAGAAGATATTGAATACTATTTTTTATTAATCAAAAACATTTGAAATACGTAATTTATCAGTTTCTGTTGTTCTCTGTAGACTTTGTCTTATTTATTGAAATTGTAGATGAAGACATTAGAGATCGAAGACAAAATATCAAGTTCTGATGTTAATATGTACATACATGCATAGAACTACCATTAGAAAGTTAGGTTCTTGATCAAAACAGGTTTTGTATACATAATACACGCGTGGTAATAATTGTGAGACAGGAGTTCAAGATCACCAACAGTTTTGACCACCTGAGCCACCGCTCCTCCGCCGCTTCACGGGGAAGACCTGACGGAAACCGCCATGGGTGGTTGCCAAGTGGAAGTCCTCCAAAACAACTCCATCTAGCTCAAACTGGCCGTGAATCACCCCACCAGAGCCATCAAACAAGCACTCCTCTGAATACCCACCAGGACCACCCCGGCCAGGCGGCTTAGTTTTCCGGCGGCCGGCTCCAACGGGAACATTTCGAAGGGCCCCACCTGCCGTCCAGTACCTCTGGCAGCCCTTACAGAAATGTCTTGGCTGGTTAACATTGTAGTTGTTGAAATAACAAAACTTGGTCTCCATGCTCTTGCATCTAGGGCATTGTATGATCGTCTCTGGCCTCTTGTCAATGGTTGGATTTTCTTTGTTTTGATCTTCTTTTCTGATTACTTGCCCGTCATGCAGCGTAATTGTTGCTCCGAAGAGCTTGATACCCTCTTCTTGACTAGCCATGATAGAGATAAACAAATCAAGGATATTGAGATCGAGAGAAATGTCAGAGCTTTCTGGGTTAATAATAGCTAATTAAAGCCTAAATCAAGGAGAAAGATGAGAGAGAATATTTAGGTGTAGATAGGGAGGAGGGGGAGGTGCTCATGGATGCATATATACATGGTATCAAAAGTGCTAAAAGAATTGTTGAAAACAAAAGACATAAAATATAATAAAACTCCATGCGACATAGCCGCCAAGGAACAAGGTGGATGGCGTGGGAAAGCTGATGATGAGAGTTTTGTCCACATCATTACTCCACGTCATCAACAGTGGGGTTCAAGAAAGTCCAAGTGTGGGTCCCAGTACAGGTCGGTCGCGTACAAAGCGCCAAGATAGGAATAAATTAAAGAGATCAACTTTTGTCCGTAGCGCAAGTTTTTTCATATATTTCAAGTTTGGTAGAAATTATTTTTTAATTGAAAATATATTAAAATAATTTTTTATATTAGTATTTTTTAATTGAAAATATATTAAAATAATTGAAAAAAAAAAATGATTTCAAAATCATTAGGGAAAACTAAAGGGGTATAGCTCATAAATAAGGACTGAATTGCGCTTTGTCATTTGCCTTTGAATGGATTATGCTTCCACATCATGGTAGTGGTGATTTTTAACTTGTATTTGTGAATATCTCTACAAGTTATTTACATTGACTAACATGTAGCAACAAGTACAATAAAACGGTATAAAGAAAACAAGAAAAATGGGTCCCTCACAGTAGCACATTGAAAATTTGTTCATAAAAACTATACTATAGAAAATAAATGCAATAATAATAATAAATCATTAAATATTTTGAAAATAACACAAACTTTCCTGTTACATTTAATAAAACAACAGTGTTTAATTAGATCATCCAATAATCAATTAAAATATTAGATTTTAAACCATTAAGTAATTCTAACAAAAATAAATTGCAATTAAGGAAGTGATAGAAAAGCTATCCAACATCAATGTTATAATTCAAATTCAATTATCAAAAATTTATTTAAAATAATAGTACAAGAAAAACAAGTTTAAAATGATGGGATGCATTCACATTTTCAATTCCATAGCAATTAAGTCGAATTACTTGAGATCAATAGGAAATATATAAATAAAAAAGTGAGTTACAAATTAGATTTAGAGATCACTATTGTTTAGTTTATATATCTTGTAATTTATATAATCAATAAGAATCAAACCAGAAACCTAACGCGCATTCCAGCATATCAAAAAATATATAGAACTTAACTAGAATTATATTTAAAAAAAATCCTAACATGCATATGATCACATATAGAGTCAATTTTAGATTAATTTAAAATAGGTGTAGATGTAAGGTATTTGCTTGTTAAATAATCAGAAAGTAATATGTTATCAAGGATCAATCTTTTGTACTTAATGTTTTATTGTCCATCACTTGATGCAAATGAATGTATAAGATTCCAACAACATCACTTTAAAGGGATGCACTTCCTTTTAAGATTACGAACCAAAGAAATTTAGAACTCAAAAATCTATCTATATGGACAACATTTTGAGCTCTATAATTATAGAGAGAGAAAGAATGAAAAAGAAGCTGAAAATAGTAGAGAGGAAAGCTAGAGATGTGCTACAAAAGCGTACCGAACATCTCCCTCTCCACTATATTAATACTGATTTTCAAAACAAAAAATGATGAAAAATTATAAAAATTAACTCATACTTCATTACCTTACTTGCTCATCATAAAAAGAAATTACAACCTGATAGTTTTTAGCATCATAAAAAGAAATTAGAACCTGATAGTTTTTAGCCTTAAAAACTATCAGGTTCTAATTTCTTTTTATGATGAGCAAGTAAGGTAATGAAGTATGAGTTAATTTTAGGTCAAAGAATTATTTTTTATATATAAAAAAAGTCGAATTCAAGTCCAAAATAGGTTACCAAAAAATAAACTCAAACTAAAGATAAAGATGTAAGACCCGAAGCCCAGAGTCCGTGGCCTATGGCTCATGGCCTTGAGCTCAAGCCCAAGTCGCACACATTAAACCCGCACTTTCTGCTTAGACTTATTTATGACTTTTCAACTTCCCACTAAATAACATATAAGACAATCTTGTATTTATTTACGTGGAATAGAGGGTTTTGAGTTTTACAACAAACATATTATAAAATGAGTTGAAACTCTTGAACTTGGCTTATAATGATTCTTGAGTCAATCATTTCGAAGTCCATAAAATTGTTAACTATGAAATTTTTCATACCAGCATCTTCATTTTTGTTTTTTTTTGGTTCAAAACCTTTCATAGTGTCTTTGCACTCTTTATCAAACTATACACACGATATATAGTGTATTGTCAAATTCATTCAAGATGTAATTCATGCGTGCAAAATCATTATGATTCCATGTATTCACAACTACTAGTGTTGTAGGATCAGATTCTATACCAAGATGGTCAAATAGAATAATATTTTTTATTGCAACTTCTTGAAATTCAATCCATTTAACTTCTCGTTTTCACACATATATCACAGAAAGTGATGGTGGAATTCTCTTTATTGAAGTAGTGCTTGATGAAGTAATATTAGTTGAAATAACATTTCTTTAGTTGAAGACATGATTATTCTAAAAAAACAGCCATGATTAAAATTTGACTATACTAAAATAAAGAATATTATAAAACTAAAACTTAAAACAATTAAGCAAATAAAATTTTGAATGCCAACTAAAAGTTTAAATTAATTGTATGATTTTTTTCAACATATAAACATGAAGAATTATTGTAGATAAATAAGAACTCCAATAAACAAAAGTACTGAAACCATGCAACTTTATATAATCACATTTTCATTTTTTTTTAGCTCAATATGTTATCCTTTTAACGTGCATGATATCATAATAAAATTATTTAAACAAATTGCATGGTCATGAATCTAGACAAAATGTATAAACTAAAAACTTTAAATCTATAAACCAAACAAATATATAAACTAAACAAAGGTATAAACAATATCTAAAACCTTAAGATTGTAAATAATAAAGGTGAGATAAAAATTAAATTACATGATGATCTTGTATTTCACTTACATGGGATATTTGATTTCACAATAAACATGCCAATAAAGGATTATTAGAAATTAATTTTTCATTCAGTTATAATTTATTTTAATTATGTTGATGTTCTATATTTAAAAAACCTTATATATAAGAATAATTTTTAATAAAATTTTATTTTAAAAAATAAGTGAAATCCATGTTAAATTTAGTTTTAAATAAACCAATTAACCATGATTTTAAAACAATTTTTCTAACAAAATCTCAATTGATAGTTGTTTTTAATGATGATAGTAGGAAAAAGAACAAGTTGTATAAAATGATGGAATGCGCTCACATTTCCAATGACCGTATAAAGTCAAATTGTTTGGAGAAGAGAGAATATATGATACAGCCAATTATTGAGTCCTTACAAATCAAGGCTCCTATCAGAATTAACTTTCTGTCGTATCCAACATCTACAAATTGGCTTGTAAAGGTTGTAATAGGGACGTACATGTATATTCTACTCTATGCTAAATAAAGTGGAAAAGATTATGTTGCTTC
>Ga0325403_1005327_pt1 | contig 12111 bp, 6 predicted proteins | sample PopdelMetagenome_19_FD_205665 | JGI IMG/M metagenome (GOLD analysis project Ga0325403, IMG submission 205665) | Populus deltoides microbial communities from Bellville, Georgia, United States - Xylem-PdKOR-R4 | ecosystem: Host-associated > Plants > Phyllosphere > Stem > Wood/Secondary xylem...
CTAAATTATACAGATATGGGCTGCAGCTGCTAAATCCAAGGCTCAGACTCTGGGTGATTTTTTTAATGTGGGTTGATTTCATCTTCCTTGTCTATGATATTATTATTATTATTATTATTATTATTATTATTATGGTTCTTTGACAAATGTTAATTAAAGCTTTGTCTTTCTGTTTTTTTTATTAATATATCTTTTTCATTTATTTTTTTAATGAAATTAAGGTGGAGATCATTGCTTTGCCTAACTTTCTATACGAGAAGGAGAGGTTTAATGAGCAGGTAAGTTTAAGTAGCTTTTTTTTAGGTTTAATGATAGTATTAAATTTATAGCTAGTAATACAACTAATAGAAGTCTTGTTTTGTAATTAAGATATTTAAGTTTTATCATATTTTTAATAATCGCTTATCACCAAATTTAATTTTTTGAAACATTTTTCCTTTTATTTTTAAATATTTATTTTTATGATTTTAAATATTATATAACAGTAAAATATTATTTCATAACATATCATATGGCAATTAAAATTCTGAAAGCTTCAATTTATATACTTCTTATTTTTTATTTGAATTAATTTAAATTTTAATAATTAGAAAATACTATTTCAATAAATTTTTAAAATGTGAAAAAATTTTCAATAATTTATATTAAAGATAAAGGGTAATTTAGTCTAAGAATAAATCTTATAATAGATGTTACACAAGTGCGGTGTGACAGCGATCATCCTCTCAGGTCAAGATAATCCGGAACAATTAAGTGGAAAGGATAAGAAATAAAAATTTCTTGTTCTTTATCAGTAGAAAAAAATGAAAATTTACACCTAGTATTTTGATTATTAGAAATTCTAACTAGTCCCAGAGCCTGGATAACAGGACTAGTTGTATGCAATGAGGATGTATAATCCCTAGTACACATTACCTAAAGTAAGTTACATTATTTGTTTATTTGATATAATCTAAGAAAATCTTGAGTTTTCTAACTGTTAGTCTGTTTAAAATTGAAGAAAAGTCTGTCTCAGTAAAAAAATCTTTATTTTATTAGGTTAAAAACCAAATTGTTCTAACGCCAATATAAAAATAAAAAAACTATTTTTTTATTTAAAATTAAAAATACGTTTTATGTATAAGTTCATAATCTCGGATACTAACAAAAAACAAAATATTTTTTTGGTATTTTTGAATTTAATATTGCAAATGTGTTTTACGTATAAGTTTATAATCCCACATATTAAAAAGAAAAAAAATAATTTTATATTTTTGAAATGTAGGCCAAGTTCTTATAGCTTTAATAAACTAGTTATTAAATCCAAAAATACATGTAAAAAATAAAAAATTATTTTTGTGATTTTTTGATATGCTGGAATACACATATATAATTTAATTTTTTGAAACATTTTTCCTTTTATTGTTAAATATTTATTTTATGATTTTAAATATCATATGGTAATTAAAATTCTGAAACCTTCAATTTATATACTTCTTATTTTTTATTTGAATTAATTTAAATTTTAATAATTAGAAAATACTATTTCAATAAAATTTTAAAATGTGAAAATTTTTTTCAATTAATTATACTAAAGATAAAGGGTAATTTAGTCTAAGAATAAATCTTATAATAGATGTCACACATGTGTGGTGTGACGGCAATCATCCTCCCGGGTCAAGATCGTCTGGAACAATGTAAGTAGAAAGGATAAGGAATATAAATTTCTTGTCCTTTATTAGTAGAAAAAAAAAAAGAAATGAAAATTTACACCTAGTATTTTGATTATTAAAAACTCTAAATCGTCTCAAAACCTAGATAAGAGGACTAGTTGTATACAAGAAGGATGTATCATCCCTAGTATGTACATCTTATCTAAAGTAAGCTACCTTGTTTGTTTATCTGATATAATCTAAGAAAATCTTGAGTTTTCTAACTGTTGGTCTGTTTAAGGTTGAAGAAAAGTTTGTCTCAGTAAGAAAATCTTTATTTTATTAAGTTAAAAATCAAACCATTCTAACACCAATATAAAAATAAAAGAAATTATTTTTTTATTTAAAATTAAAAATACATCTTGCGTATAAGTTCATAATCCTGGATACTAACAGAAAACAAAATATTTTTTTGGTATTTTTAAATTTAATATCGGAAATGCGTTTTACATATAAGTTCATAATCCCACATATTAAAAAGAGAACAAAATAATTTTTTTAGTTTTGAAATGTAGGTCAAGTTCTTATGATTTTAATAAACTAGTTATTAAATCCAAAAATACATGTAAAAAATAAAAAATCATTTTTGTGATTTTTTAATATGCTAAAATACACAGATATAATCTATTTTTGAGAAACTTGGTCACGTGAACACAAAATAAAATATGTTTTTGTATTTTTTTTAAATGAGGAAATTTTTGGAAATTTCTTTTTGAAATTTCAGCAAAAACGAGTATTTTAAAACTAGAACCATATCTTACATGCCAATATTATGCAAAATTATAGGAAAAACATGTGAGTTATCACAAATAAATTCAAAATGATTCCTAATTTCTTTTAGATTTTTTTTAAAATTATTTGAGAGTTCGTTTGGCCCAAAAAAAAAATTAAAAAAAACTGCTACAAAATGATGATAATTGTGTTTTTCACAAATAATGATATTAAATTATAGCATTAAATTTATAACCAGAAACATAACTAATAGAAGTCTTCTTTTGTAATTAAGATATTTAAATTTTATCATTTTGTTAATAATCGCTAATTAACAAATTTAACTATTTGGAACATTTTCGTCATACTACTTTTCTTTTATTGTTAAGGATTTATTTTTATGATTTTAAATATCATCTACCAATAATATATTTATTCATAAATAGTTTGAATATCATCACTCTGTTTTTATTAAAATTAGCTTGAAGTAATTATGTTGTTTAAATAATTAGGAATTAGCAACCTCAAATAATAATAATAATAATAATAATAATAATAATAATAATAATAATAATAATAAATTCTACCAACAAGTTAATGTTTATATTATTTCCTTTGACAATAAGCAAGTTTAAACTATATAGCCGTGTCGCTCTGCTTGTCGGAGCTCTGTACTCCTAGTCCTCTTGGGTTTTCTATATAGTCTTTTTCTGTCACCGTTCTTTATCTAACACAAAAAAGTCAAGTGAAAGCTATATATATTAGACAATAATTAAAACTTTAAAAGGTTTAATTTTCAAATTCTAGATGTGAAAGGAGTCTAAGCTTGGTTTATGTTAAAAAATAGATGTTTTTCGTGATGTATCTTACAGGTTGCTCTGCTGAGGCGGCGGTTCATCCATTCCATCTCTCCGGGAGGTCTTGTTGGTGATAGGAAGGATGTCCAACCTGCTTCGGGGTTTCCCCTTCGTGTAGAACAGATATGGAAAACCATAAAGGAAAACAAGGATCTGGATCTTCCTGCTTTGGAGGTTTATTTAAATGCTGACTTCTTTTGCAAAAAATATTCATGTTTAATTAGATTTTCTTGTGTGAATATGTTTCTCCATTTTGTTTACCAGGTGATGGTTGCCACATTTCGATGTGAACAGATTGCCAAGGAGAAGCTCAGTCGCTTGAAATTGGATGAAGATGTATTGGTATTTCTTTTTTCTTTCAAATGCTACTGCACAACCTTGTTGTAAAATTTATATCACTCAATAATATCAAATTGATTTTATACAGACTTGGTTGGCAATGAGTAAACCTCTTGAATCCGGCCAAGAATCAGAGTTTGGGAAAAAGCTCAGCTCTATTTTGGAAAAGTATCTTTCTCAGTAAGTTACATCTTGCTCTCGTTTAGAAAGCTATTCACTCTGCATGTATCTGTTGTAACCAACGAAGAATAAAAATGTTTTGATGCAATATGTAGCGGAAACAGTCCTAAAGCTCAAACTAATTCACAATTACTGAAATACAAGAAGAAGCTATAAGTTCTTGAACTTGATTAGAAATACCCTGTAAAATGTTCATTAAAATTTCAATATTATTTTTTAATATAGATAATAAACTCATGAAGATTTTTATTTATTTAAATCACTATAAGTTTGAGAAGGCATGTTGAGGAAACAAATAAAAATAATATATTTTGGATTGAAATGCAATCAATACAATTATCTATACAAAAATCAACTTTGAGGGATATAACTTAACTATTCAGGCATGGGGTTTGCACTTTAGAGATTACTAGTTCGAGTCCTATAAATCTTAGGGCCATTGAAAACTTACATGATCGTTAACTTTAGGCTCACATGATTAGTTAAGGTACATGCAAGTTGGCTCGAACACTCACGTTAATCTAAAAAAATTTATAAAAAAATCAAGTATTACATCAAATGATGAAATCAAGAATTTTAAATAATTAAAGAATATAATTTATTTTTATAATTATTTGATTGTGTGTGTCTATATATGTTTTTAATTGGTTAATTGTAATGACACACTCTATTAATAAAGTTTGTTATTTTTAACGGATATAATTTAATTAGGGGAGTCTCTAATATTATTTATGGACCATACAATATTGCTTCTTGAATAGATATGACATGGAGACAATGGATTATGAAGAAAGAATTAGAAAAGACAAACGGCAACAGTTAGAAACAGAAGCACTACAAGTAAGGCCTTAATTCGTGAACATCTTCATTAGCTTTTGTAATTGGGTGCTACTTATGTCCTATCTTTAGGGCGGTAGTTTTTGTTTTTAATTTTTTTTTATGAGTGTATTTATTTTGAAAAAAATATTAAAATAATTCTTCTTTATGATTTTAATATACTAATATTAAAAAAAATTAAAAATTATTTTAATATATTTTTAAATAAAAAAATACTTTTAAAAAACAACCAATAATATAGTAATAATGCCTGCAATATTTTTCTATTTTGACTTAAAAAACTGTCACTATTCCCGATGAATAAGTTTCTGGTCTGTGATGTAGTTTGTATACCCAGCTTATGCTGCCATGCTGCAACATCTACGTTCTACTGCACTGAAAAGCTTTAAGACTAAGCTGGAAAAGACGGTGAAGGAGAGACGAGGAGATGGATTTGAAGCTTTTGTTGATTCTTGTGGTCGGTCCAGCATGCTCGAATTTAAAAAAGGATGTGAAGGTAAAAAAAAATATTATCTGTTTTTTTGTTTATTTTATTCTCTTAAAACTTGGGATATATAGTTTTATATATACCCTGCTTTCTATCAGATGCAACTATAAAAAAAAGGGTTAATGGCTGGGTTGCTGAAGAAGTCAAAGTCAAGGAGAGACTTCAACTTGAAATTGAAAAGCTTAAATCCGATAAGAAAGCCGAATATGAGGTAATTTCCTTGGTTCATGTATGAAAATCCATACCAGCTGAGGTCCAGGCCGGCATAGGCTTTGATATATATTTTTTATTATTATTTTGTGCTCAGTTAGTTATTTATTTATTATTAAAAATCTTGTTCAAATTTATCCCTCTTATTTTTCTACACCTTCTGTTTTTCAATATAATTTCTAGATCCTTGGAATTTTTAATTTCTTTCTTTCTTTAAATACTTCACCATGACGTTAATTTTCTTGTTTTGACTCACAATCATCCAAAAACATATATTCAAGAATTTATGTTGCCTCCTAATTAAATTCTTGCATACTGGGATAAATTTAGAAAGTTATGAGATTCTTAATCTCATACTAAACATATTCAAATAAAACATTATATATATATATATATATATATATATATATATATATAGTTTTTGAAATATTCTACTTAATGGTCACGTAATACTTGGTGTTTTCTTATATATGAAGGCTGAAAAGCAGAAAATCAAGAAAGAAAAAATTAAGAAAGGAGCAACTACGAGTGCGGGGGTCGTGGCGGGGGTGACGGTGGGGGCGGCAATGACGCTGGTTAGTGATCCAGTCACGGCAAGTGCAACAGGGATAGGGGTGTCGGCTGCAACAATACAGCTAATTGATATTGCGCGTGATATTTTTCGTAGAAGTTAGTTAATATTTAATGTACCAAATCTTATGGTCTGCTCGTGTTGATTTCCAGCTTTGTTTAATTAAGTTTTTATGTTATATTATTTAAACATGTGATTATATAAATGTTATTTTTTAATTAAGTGTTCTTGTTCATTTTCATTTTTTTATTTTTTATTTGAATGCATCAAATTTCATTATTTGAAGGCATTAATTTTTAAATTTTCTTATTATCAAATTTTTTTATTAGATTATGCCAAATTGACATATGGTTATTAAATTGCTGGTATTTTCACCTAGTGAACATTTTACTTTATTTCTAACAAGTCTTTATATTTTTAATTTTTTTTTTCTATTTGAATGCATATACTTTAATTTTTTTTTATTTAAATGTATGTACTTTTTTTATTTTTTATTTGAGCTTCTATACTCTTAAAAATTTGTCAATGAGTGCTATTAATATTGAAATTCGACAAATATCCACTTTCTAATCTTATATGGGTCAAACTTTATCAAATTAACATGACAAAAGGAAATGAACTCTATTGGTCATGGCATATCTTTTAGGAGCTTACTTTTTTTAGTTAAGATTGTTTCTAAATATTGTTTCTTGATATTGTATCAAAAACATTTAGTCCAACATTCACAAGTTTACCCTATTTTTTAATAAATATTAAAAAAATTCAGTACAAGTTAATACAAGTTTCAAATCAAAATTCATTTAATATAAAGTTTATTAGAAATAAAGAAAGTAAGGTTTCCACTTTAAATTAGACAATTTTGGTGATAATATGTGTCAATTCAAATATGTCAATTAATCTTTCCATGTATGCTTGGAATTCATAATTAGACGGTATAAAATATTTATAATACTTAAAGATTTCCCTTCAACTCAATATGTTAATTTTTTAAATTGAAGCGCGCACACACAAGGGATGAAGTATTTATACATAAAAAAGATTTCCTTTAACTCAATATGTTAATTTTTTTTTATTGAGTAATAAATATTTGACATCTTGTTCTTAGAGAAAAAAATATTTGATTTAAGAAGTCGATACATAATATTACAGTTACTAAAAATCTTAATTGATCAACATAGATTCTATGATATGAGACTGATTACGTAAAATGAAAGATATTAATACCCCTTAAGCGTCCTACCCGGGATAGGCTGCATTACTAGTTTTGTCTTAAATTGTTAAGGATTTGTTGTATTATATTTTTTATGATCTATCTATAATATTCTTGATTCTGAGACCAGTGAATATTTAATTACAAATATTTTTGACTTTAATATTGGTAAATATTATGTAAAGAAAATATATAATATCCGTGTCAATGAATATTGAAGTTTTGAATAATTTCTAATTCTAGTGTTTATATTTATAATTTTGATATTAGTCAATCAAGAATATTCTCAATTATGAGATTAGTAAATATAATATTAATGACTCAAACGCATTAAAATAAATTTATTAAAATATATATATATATATATATATATTTTGGATGTTGCATTAAATTTTATAAACTTGTTGTAAAATCTAAAATTACAATAAAAAAATGCTAAAAAGTTAATGCTTCAACGTGCATAAGTTTTTTTTTTTTTTTTTTTCATGAAAAGCAAAATTTTTTTTAAACAATGTCAGAAAACATCACAATGATTTTTTTTTTTTACCTGGGTAAAAACAAAGACTTTTTTTTTTTGTGTGCCATGAATTAATGCATAATAAAAAATAAAAAAAAGGGACCGATGATTAATTATAAATGCATCGTGTTAAGTTGGCCTTCATTTCAAAAGCCAATACTAGCAAAAAACTGCTGACCAGTTGCAATGATGAAGATCTGGTGATAATTTGATAACCAAAGCTACGTGGCGAAAACTTTCTTGATGGCTTAATCAAGTTGAAATCCAGAGGCAGAACACCCAGAACAAAGCCAAGTCTTTGACTGGTCTCTTGAGGTTCTTTTATCAGGCGAAAGTAATTTGTGCCTGTTGTAAGGATTATGGACACCACCTATCTCCACATTGGTATGATATTGTCCACTTTGAGCCTAAGCCCTCATGGATTTGCTTTTGGGCTATACCCAAAAGGCCTCATCCCAATAGAGATATTTGTCCATCCTTATATACCCATGATCCTCCCCATTTCTAGCCAATGTGGGACTTTGGTCGTATACCCAACAATCCTCCCCTCGAACAAAGGACCACCGAGCCTCCCCTCAAACCGATCATTCATCCGTCCACTCTCTACCAACCAGGATTCTTCATTCTCTACTTCACCGTGTTGGGATCAGGACACGTCCATGAAGCATCCGGAGAGCACTACCTGACTTGAGAGTTCTTGCTCTTTCTAGGTCAACTCCTCTTCACCATGTTGGGATCAGGACACGTCCATGAAGCATCTGGAGCACACCGCCTAACCAATAGAGCTGATCCATGAATTACATTTTTTGATTGGGGGCCCACCACCTTTTGTTCGGAATTTCGAGGATTCATCCATCATGGCTAACTCTGGGGCCTGACTCTGATACCACTTGTAAGGACTATGGACACCACCTATCTCCACATTGGTATGATATTGTCCACTTTGAGCCTAAGCCCTCATGGATTTGCTTTTGGGCTATACCCAAAAGGCCTCATCCCAATAGAGATATTTGTCCATCCTTATATACCCATGATCCTCCCCATTTCTAGCCAATGTGGGACTTTGGTCGTATACCCAACACCTGTGGCCGGGGATGGGGCTGTCAAGTGATGGGAGTTTTTTTGAATGTCTGGTGGGTTGGGTCCGTAGTGTCTGTTGTGAGGGAAAGCAAAGATTCCCAGGATGGTTGTTTGCTGGAGTTATGAAGGAAAGCCAAAGTCCCTCTCCTCTGTCTTGCCCTGTTTTTCTCCCCCCATCTGTGTAGCCTCCTCTTCGCTTTTTATAGGGCCAATCTGCAATCCTTTATTAAAAAAATACACCCGTCCCTTATCTCCTAGTATGGTAATCTTGTAGATGATGATGACTACTGCTTGGATTTGCTCCGTGTATGGTGGATTGAACACACCAACAGTACTGCCATTGTTGGACTGTTAGAGTCAAATTATCTTCGCGTCAGAGGAGAGTTGAGAGGGCGAGGAACACTGAACTGACTGATAGGTTTTGTGGCGGGCAATCTAGTGTAACATTTGGTTTGGGTTTGATGAGAAGATTGGGTTTAACAGAGGCCGTCTGGATGGCTTCTTCGAACGATCTCAATTTAGGGTGGAAAGGGTCATTCTTTAATTTGCCCCCTGAAGTTCTGATGTTTTGCAATCAAGCCTTTATCTTTGAAAATCTCTTTTTTTAAAAAAACAAATTCGCCCTGGATCTATGCAACTCCACCCTTGGATTTGACTGTCATTTATAAAATAGTCCTTGGTTTAAAATGTTTTCAATTCAATTCTTAATTGACTCCTCAAACTTTTAACTCTTTTAAAATTACCCCTGGTAAAATCAACTAACCCTCTTATAATATCAATGCCTATTTATTTCGGTCCTTGAAATTTTATCAATCATGGCAGCCATACGCTTCGATGACATGCCTGATCAGATTGAGAAGGTACTCTTTTCCTATCTTATGGATAGAAAAGTTCCTGATCCATCTTTGCAAAATACGCACATGGGAGCCTCAAACACATGGGAAGAGGTAATAGTTGGTGAATGTGTGTCAAGTTATATTTAAGTGTGCATATTGGTGTTCAAATGCATACACTACGTATGTATTTATACACATATTTCACATAATAATCAAATCTGAGCAGGTTTCTCCAGAAGCTACCACTCTACTTAAACCAGCGAACAGCAAATCATTGTGGATGAATTTCATAGAAGAGATAGAGCCTATGGTGACCGGAGCTAGATCCCGCCAGGTATATTTTACTCTGGTATCACATTACATGCATGTTCATTAGGTAATTTGGTTGCATCCACAATATCTACTGAACCTTTTTTTGTCTTGTTTTTTTGGAAACAAAAACTTCGAACTTAACTTGTTAGAACATTTCAGTTTATCAATGAAAGTTCCTATACTTCTAAACTTGAGAATCGAACCAAGAATATACTTATGCCGATTGAAGTTTCTTATGATTGCGATTTTTTTATCAGTCGACATGTAATACTTGGTGTTTCCTTTGTAAAGATAGCAGATTTACACAAGAGTATAATAGAGAACTAAGCAGAGAGGTAAAGGAAGCAGAGAGAGTGTCTGATAGGTGAAGGAGGAAGAAGAATATTTCCTCTGTTATTCATTATCTATCTTTTAAACTGTTACAGATCTTTATATTAAGCTATAGACGTGAACAAGCTTCTCAGTTCTCACCTCAATGCTAACAAACTTTCTTAACTGCCTAACAGTATTAACAGAATTTTAACTTTAACTACTTGATTCTCTAATCTCTTGACATGTGGCAAGATTAGGTCCTTTAATATCTTTACATCCTTCAGGATGCTCGGAGCCGACTCGAAAAGGTTTAGCGGCTGCGGTGGCGGGAATAGGAGTAGTGGGGTCTGCTGCAGTTATAACTGTTATTGGGAGTTCGATGAGGCGGCGACAATGATAAATCCACACTTGGACAGTTTATATCCAACGTAACATGTTATGGTGAATCTGATGAAATAAGTTTGTAATTTGATAAGCCCTCCAATCAACAACGGTACAAGTAAAAGCATCATCAGTTTCTACAAATATATGGTAATCTCATGTACAGCCAAAATCACTACAAAAGAAACCCCAAACTATTTCAAAGAGAGACAAATAGCGGTCTGAACGCTACCTCAACTTTTCAAATAGAGTGTAGTGTAAATAGACATGGATATTCCATTACTCATTTGTGCCCGTGAAAGAAAAAGTGTCAATTGACTTTATTATGGTATTAGATAACCATTTCTTTTTTGGTGCTGTTTGTAAGCAGTCCCAAAAAAAGCATAATCCTAGGAAAGAAGACTTCAAAAGAAAGGTTTGACATTCTTGGTTTTTTCAATTTTACAGTTTTAGAAGGGAGAATTTGTGTTTTTGTAGTTCTTTGTATAAACGATAGAGGAAGACTATCTGACTATACATGTTTCAGAGATCAAACAACCAAGGCTATTTGGATTGCTAAATTTATTTTTTAATTAACGTGTGTGTTAGCTTACACGTACCTCAACTAATTTCACAAATCCTAAAATTAACGACCATGTAAATTTTTAGAAACCCTAATATTTATAAAACATTATCTGAGGTATAATTACCAAAATTTTAACATTAGAGTAATGCAGATTGCTTTTTTCCATATTTTGAACGAACTTGTGGATAATTTTTTATTCAGACCCAATCCCATAATATGATAATGTCAGCCCATTTGCTAGAACCCACAAAAGCCTTATCCAAGGAAAATAAACTGGCCCAGACCAAAACATCTCATAACCCAATGGAAAACCCTGTCAAGGCAGCCCAAGCTTCTTTAAAATAAAAAAAACCGAACAAGAGGTTTATTTATATCCTTGACCCAAGAACAACCGGCAAAACGGATTTTAATATTGTGAAGATTAAACCAAGTCTTCGGCTGAAATCTACCCAGAAAAAAACCAAAAAGAAAAGACACGCCATGATTCAGTCGCGGAGTAACATTTTTCTCCAGCACCTTCTTCAATAAATTAAAGCCAGTTGTTGTACTAAAACAAGAGCCCTGTAACTTCCTCTATTGAGAAAGCCAGTTGTTGGATTGAAATGTGTTTATGCTTTAAAAATGTAAACCTACCGTGTTGCTCTTAGAGAGACCCGCATTTAGTGGGTTATTTTCTTCTTCCTTTTTTTTTTTAAAAAAACCCTACTTTTCAGGACGTCTCCTAACAACATAAAGTCTTTGAGTAAAAGTCTTTTTATGGACGAAAGCATAAGGAATTTTAGACCCTGTTTGTTTGCTAAAAAATAATTTTTTTAAAAAAATAAATTCCGGGAAAGTAAATTATTTTTTGATGTTTGGTAGTGTAATGAAAAATAAGTTGGAAAACACTTTCTAGTGTTTGGTTATGTCATGGAAAATGAGCTGGAAAATAACTTATTAATGTTTTATTTTTTTCAAGTTTATTAAAATAATGAGGAACAAATCTTACAAATTAAAAAGTTGAATGAGAATGAAA
>Ga0325403_1005334_pt1 | contig 12105 bp, 19 predicted proteins | sample PopdelMetagenome_19_FD_205665 | JGI IMG/M metagenome (GOLD analysis project Ga0325403, IMG submission 205665) | Populus deltoides microbial communities from Bellville, Georgia, United States - Xylem-PdKOR-R4 | ecosystem: Host-associated > Plants > Phyllosphere > Stem > Wood/Secondary xylem...
AAAAAAAAAAAACAATTTCAACCACCTAACAAAAACACCCCATGTCATAAAACAAATATTTTATTCTACGAGATGGAATGGTAAAGTCTGGAAAATATGAAGAAAAGCTGTCTCAAAAATACCATTTAACAACAAAATAATATAATAATTGATTTGACGAAGAAAACCACACCACCAAATATGACTAAAAACGACGTCGTCACCGTTCAACTTCTAAATCAAACCAGTTATAACTCTCCCCTTCAGGCTTCTACAGCTACAACGAAAGAAAACACGGCACCTTCGTTTTAAACTCTCTCTCTCTCTCTCTCTCTGGATCACTAAAGCTGCGTCTCTTGAAAACCCTAATTTCTCTCCCTTTCTCTAATCTAAAACCCTAACTCTAAGAAATCCCCGAACTGGCCTCTCCGCTCCTCGCATTCTCGAAAAAAGTTCAAATCTTTCTACCTCCAACACTCGATTTCGACCCGAGTGGACTCAGTGAGTCACCGCTCAATTAACTGAACTCAGCGAGTCACACTTTTGGTCCCTTGTTTCTATTGGCGGTGGGTTTTGTTAGGAATGTGAAAAAATGGAAGGAAATAATGGGAGTTCTAGTGAAAATAGTAGTAGACCACCGATACCTCTCTCTGCTTCTACTACTACGACGTCGTGCAGACAGTGTTTTAGCATTGATCGTGTGCCTGTTAACTGTAAGAAGACTCTGGTTCGTCACCAGTCTCTTGTAAGTTTCTAAATTTTACACCTTTTTGGCATCTGGGTTTTTTTTTATTTCGTGGTTAAAGAAATTGGGTTTTGGTTTTCTTTATGTTTCTGTGATTTTAATGGGTTTTTTTAGTTGGATTTCTAATGTGTTGTGCGTTCTTTGTTGTTCGAGAAATTCAAGTTTGACTTTTGATTGGGTTGAATTGGTTTGTTACGTTTGATCTTGTTTTTCTTTCTTTCTAGCTTGTGTTGTTCTTTTAATATCACTATGTAATATATTTGTAATTATTGACTCTTTGAAGTGGACTCCTTGACAAGGAAGTTGTTAGTGATTTAATGAGAATGTTTTCCGAGGAGTAATGCTGATTTTGATTAAACATCTCATCCATGGTTTAACTTTTATTAAATTATGTAAGCACAAAAATCAGGTCAACTTTAATTTTTATTAAATTATGTAAGCACTGGTGATCTACAGTTGTTGTTGCCGAGATTTTGACCTGATTTTTGTGCAGGTGAAGACAAAGACGTTGGATATCTCTGTTAAACCTCAGCTTGGTGCAGAAAATCATGATGCGGATTTCATTCCAATTATCCGCTCTGGTGCATGGGCGGATATTGGCTTTCGCTCAAGTATGGAAGATGTGTATATATGTGCTGACAATTTTATGAGTGATTATGGACTCAAGAATGCTATTGATGGGCCCAATTCCTTTTATGGGGTACTATTTTCTTTCTCTTAGTTCCTCTTATGATTCCTTGTGTGGGACATTCAAGAAACTATTGGCTGTTCTTTGGTTCAAATGATGTGCGAGATATTTGTGATTTCCTTGGAGCATTGGCCCTTTTTGTTTATTTATAAATTTTCTCGCATCAAAATTCTTAAAATCTGCAATTCACACCATAATACCATTTCAGTTAAGTGAATAGCAGGCTGTAAGACAAAACTTGAGGCCTTGCAAAATATAGCCTTTTGTTTTTGCTTGATATTCAAGAAACGCAATAGTTTTACGTTTCTTGAATTCTGCTGTCATAAACCATAGTTGAAAGCATCTTCTGCAATTATGGCAAGGGTAAAAAAATATGTTCATGTATGGCTGATTGTGAGTGCGTTGCTGGTTATGGCATTGATATCAGCTATCGTGATGACAAGTATTGGTTGAAGTCAGTTCTGTTTTTGATGGTTAGGTGTTTGATGGACATGGAGGAAAGCATGCTGCTGACTTTGCATGCTACCATTTGCCAAGATTCATTGCTGAGGATGAAGACTTCCCCATGGAGGTTGAGAGGGTTGTTGCTTCTGCATTTCTGCAAACCGACTCTGCTTTTGCGAAGGCTTGCTCCCTGGATGCAGCCCTTGCTTCGGGAACCACTGCACTAGCAGCTCTTGTTGTTGGGAGGTTAGCTTTTATCCATCCACCAACCGACTCAGCTCTTCTTGGAGCATTTAATGCTCACCAAACTAGGCTGTGGTATATTTTATTAGTTATAGATTATTAAGAATCTTTATCCCTGGTGCTTAGTTTCACCAATTACATTACTGTTGAATTAAGAAACAAAGGTAGATATGAGCTATCCAAGCTATAGTTGGGCTTTTTATGAACCTGAAATAGGTTGAACCACATTCTATATTCAAAGGCAAGCCTCCATCTGGATATTTCTTAGGGAGGCTGATAATATGAGTTTATTCAAGGAAATAAAAAGGCTGCAGCTAAATGATGGTAATGCTTGCCCTTAGGTCATATCTCGAAATTCACCCATAAGAGCCATTAAGGCAGGGTCTGTGGTTTTTCTCTTAAAGTTGGTTTGTGACGACTGAGTTTTCGACTACTTAATATGCTATTTATTTCTGATGACAGGTTGTTAGTTGTGGCAAATGCTGGAGATTGTCGGGCAGTTCTATGCCGCCGTGGCAATGCCATTGACATGTCTAATGATCATAAACCAATCTGCAGCAAAGAAAGGAAGCGCATCGAGGCATCTGGGGGCTACATTTATGATGGTTATCTCAATGGACTACTCAATGTGGCTCGTGCTTTGGGAGACTGGCACATGGAAGGACTGAAAGGCAATGGCAGTGATGGTGGACCACTAAGTGCAGAGCCTGAGCTTATGACTAGGCAATTGACTGAGGAAGATGAATTCCTCATTATAGGCTGTGATGGGATTTGGGATGTGTTCAGGAGCCAAAATGCTGTGGATTTTGCTAGGCGGAGGCTTCAAGAGCACAATGACCCAGTCATGTGTAGCAAAGATCTAGTTGATGAAGCCTTGAAGAGGAAGAGTGGGGATAATTTAGCTGTTATCGTGGTTAGCTTCCAGTCTGAGCCTCCCCGAAACTTGGTTGCTCCACGTCCAAGGGTGCACAGGAGCATATCTGCCGAGGGTTTGAGGGAGTTGCAGAGCTTCTTGGATGACTTGGCAAAATGAGGCAGTAACATGTTCCTTCTCTTTCTTACCTTTTTTTTTCTAATTTAGAGTTTTAGCTGTAGTTCTAGATATTGAGAGAATTGAGTTCCAATTGTAACATATGCGGCGGTTTGTTGCTCGGTTAGAAGTTCATCTTGTTTCAGCCTTTGTTTGGCCTGATCTAGACAGTTAATTTTTCGTGAAGACGGTTTGTTGTGCGGTATTAAACTTGTTCATCAATACTTGGAGCATTTACTAGAGTGTTGTGGTTTGGGTGTTTGATTTTGTTATAATGGTGGTTCCATCTCTTTCTCCCTCCCCCTCTCACTCGTACTCTCGAGTCTAGAATGTTTGGTATGGAATTGAACATTTTCACTTTGTTGCTGGTGATTGCAAGCATGAATGCATTTATTCGGAACATGTACTTAACTAGATGTAGCAAGGTTTTATTGTCCAAGCATAAACATGTTTAAACAAGGAAGTTTATAGTTCAAGCAAAGTCATATAGGGCTAAAATTCAGGACATAAGATCTTGCAAGGATAATCTCTGCGAGCAGTTGTTGTAAGGTCATGAATTTGAGCTTTTACTAAATTTGGGAGACGATCACAACCACCAGGCACCAGTCCTAGGTCCTCTCACACACTTTCGTCCACCCTCAGCACCTTTAAATGCTTGATTGATTACCTCATAAATACTACGACTTGAGCCTTGAAAAGTCCCCTCAGACTCAGAGAGGACCCCTACCATATTAGGAAAAGAAGATGGACCCCTCAGCCTTGAAACTAACACTATGTATGGCAAAAAACTACTGTTTCCCATTTTATTTTTCTTTCTTTCATAGACCACCTTTTAGACAGGTTTGGCATGGATCTGCTTTCGCGCGCGCGCGCAGACACAAACCACATTTCCAACATGAGCAAAAATTATGATCAATAGAACTTGAAGCAATGATAAATTTCTGATTGCTTTATACATTTATCTATGTAGAAAAGCAGAAAAAAATCTCACCTTCTCTGGAAGTTAAATGCTCTAATGGAGAATGCAAAGGTGAATGCAAATAGCACACAGATCCCAACAATTACGATTGCACAAGTTCCAACAAAGTCGTGCCGAAAACCGAAATAATTCCTCACGAAATCTTCTACTGTTTCATCACCCTCTAGTTTATCCTTGATGTCTCCATATTGCGAAGCAATCAATCCATAGAGGGTCCAAGAGACCGGACATGCCCAGAAGTACCATCTCCACCAGATAGGAATCCTCTGTCAGAAACAAGAGTTAATCATCTTTAGTCCTGGTCTGTTTTTGATTTAGATTAGGTGGTATAGAAACACAAAGGAGGGTAAGTTACCGTTCGAGGAACAATGAATCCTGAGAAAAGATTCCATATTGCGTAGAAAGCAGATGAAACTATAGCAGCAACATTGTGGTTTGGCGTGACGGCGACAGTCATCATGCCATAGAAAGTCATGTATAATAAAGTGAAGTACATGAAGAAGATGTACCAAAAGAACTTGCTAACTGTCCAATCAAAACCAATCATGGTGTACACTATAACTCCATATATGAGAGTCTGAACTAAAACGTATGGGATTTCAATCATAACCTGCATAGAAAAACAAATGATTAGGTGAGGGAACCTTGCGGTTGATTTTCCTGGAATCTCAAAACAAGCATTAAGCAGTCTCTTCTGCATGTTTCCTGTATTTATATACCTTAAATCTTGACAGATGGATAATGCATTGATGAATTAATCAATTCCTTTCCACGAAGACAAAAAGGCTGAGTAACAAAATCAATTTACCTGTGCAAAGGCATATGGCAATGCAGAATACATTCCTGCTGCTCTTTCTCTGTAAAATACTGTTCTCTCAATAGCAACAACTGGCTGCACTGATGTAGCATTCTGCACCCCTATGAAAAGAACAGCGGCGTACATAGAACCCATCGAATTAAAGATATCTTGTCTGTTCCTTCTGCAGTTAAGAACATTTCATTTATGTTAGATAGCAAAAGAGGAGGGGGCGGGGGGGTGTTTAGCCCTTGTGTAAAGAATATGCTGCACTTCTATGTACCTTTTGGAGCCCATGTCCCAAAATATTGTCCCAAACATTAAAGCTATGAATGTTGTGAATAACAGTCTGACTGCAGTGTATGGCGGGTTGCGCCAATATGACCAGTGCTGCTTCCATAGGCAAGCCATACACTGGATGAAGAAGGAATGCGAATATTGAGTAGGGAAGTAAAGATCGTTTGAACCCGGCGGTGGAGAGCTTAGTTCCTTGATCAATGCTTTGTTTCTCCTGAATAATTCACTGAAAATTGTCAGTAACCTTGTAACATTGTGCGCATCAGAAAATGATAGATTCTTATGAAGCTTCACCTGTTTTTCTTTAAATACATTTCCAATTATAGCAGTTTTCAACTCAAAATATAAACACGGTCCATAAAGTTCTCTTTCATTTTTCCACCCTCTCCTATTTTTATTTTTTATTTTTATTTTTTTTATAAATAAAGGAAATGTGAGGTGGTCTGACCTGAATAGTTCTGAATTCTTGTAGATATCAGTGAAGTCAACCCCGAGAAGAGCTTCTTGTGCTGCTGAAGTAACCTCCAACATCCAAGTTGCAGGATTGTGACCATCCTTAATCTTTGGAACTCCCTCAATTTCCTTGGTAAAGTTCAAGTCCTCAATGTCAGCATTTTAGCAACAAGGTAAGATTCGAGTATCTTCTGTATCAAACAAATTATCCTAACCTCAAGATACTTGATTAGATGGCAAGCATGGCGGCCTACTGGACCAACATAAATTTCCTCACCTCCCCGTTTCAACAAAAATAGCTACAATGTGAAAATAACGGATTAGAGCATCTAAAAAGATGACAGAAACTCGTTTGATAGTTCCATTAGAGTGAGAAATTTGTCTAACCTCATCAAAAGCATCGAATATGTCTATGCTTGGCTGGTGTATTGTGCACACTACAGTTCTCCCAGTATCCACCGTGTTCCTCACTGTTCTCATAACTATGGCTGCTGCTCTGGCATCAAGGCCAGAGGTTGGCTCATCCATGAAAATTATGGATGGATTAGCAACAAGCTCAACTGCAATTGTCAACCTCTTGCGCTGCTCGGTAGAGAGACCATTCACACCAGGCAATCCAACAAGCGCTTCTCTTAAAGGGTTTAACTCCACAAGCTCCACGACTTCCTCAATGAACATCTGCAACACATTGATTGAATTTAGAGTCGTTAACCTGATGGCTGAAGAAAACAGAAAAGTTGTAGTATCGTGCTGCATCCTTGATTTTGGATGCCTTTTCGTTCATCCCTCCCTCCGTGTTCTCCAATAAAAAAAAGAAAAAGAATGAAATGTACCTTTCTTGTCTCTGAATCGACATCGGGGGAAAGTCGAAGCCATGCAGAATAAACCAAGGATTCATAGACAGTAACATGAGGGGAATGGATATCAATTTGTTCACAGTAGCCTGAAATCCGAGCAAATGTTTGTTGGTTTTTTGGATACCCTGATATAGAGATTCTTCCTTCAATATAACCACCGGTTTTTCTTCCAGATAACACATCCATTAGAGTGGTCTTTCCAGCACCACTAACACCCATTAGAGCTGTTAGGACTCCCGGCCTGAAAGCACCACTGACACCCTTCAAAAGTTCCAGACGATCCTCGAGAATTCCTTGAGCCTTCATTTCCTGCAAGATTGGCGCAAAAGTCAGGATGCACACCTTCAGCACTTCAATAGAATGGTTGCAAAAGAGCAAATATAATACCAGAACTCAATAAGTATTTTGAAATTTAGAGACTTCCTACAGATTCAGAAATTCTTTACGTAATGACATCGGGAGAATTACATAGCAAATTAATTCATCCATAATGTCATTAACTCCCAGAAAGTTCAGCATTTTCATTTGTTCTTTAAGGTTGCTGATATCTACGTTGTACTTCATAATTAAAGAGCCTTAAGGTACCTGTGGCATGTCTACCGAATATCTGATCTCATCGAAAGTGATAGAAAGGGGTTGAAAAGGGAGAACCATTCCTCGCTTATTTTGACTGGCATCACCAAAGCTATGCATTCTTAAAGATGGTGGCCTTGCTGAGGAACTTCGTCTGCTGTCAATCCCTCTTACTGCAATGTATTCAGAAGGTTTAACTTAGAGCTTCCTTCATACAAGATAGAAAAGTAGCAACTATCTATATAGGTTAGTCTATTGACCTACCTGAAGAGCTCTTTCCTCTTGTTGATAGTTCAATCAAATCTCCAGTTCTGTTAGCATTTCTCTCAGCCAAGGCCTCTTTTGATAACATTGCCTGGGGCTTCCCGAATGCTGCAATCAATTCAATCAACAGAGTGGTGGGCTCAACTTTCAAAACTGAACATGTAAATGTAGATACTCACGGTTGAGATATTTTAGAGCCAAGGTGAAAAGGAAGTTGAACAGCAAGGTATATCCTATCAAAGCTCCTATTCCAATCCAATACCAATGTGCTTCTGGGAAAATTCCGCGAGACTTCAAGACAACAACTCCTAATGACTCTGTTGAATTAGGAGGAATCTGTGGCACGGATATTTCCAATTATTAGTATTAGTATTAGCTGAAGCATTTTCTTCGAGTCTTCAATGTGCGTGTGTGTTTTCCGGTCATCAGAGTTCAAGAACATGAAGCTTCTTACATGTCTCCAACTATGCCCAAGAAATTCATTGACAGACGCCGCATTCTGCACATACATTAACGGCGAGACCCAGTAGCCCCATATCCACCATGGCTTCACATTATCTAATGCAAAAGAATATTGGGTTCGCAATCAGAATTTAATATCATCACACTTAACAAAATAAATAAGAGTAAATGTATCCAAGCCACCTCTTGATAAGATGAATCCTCCCAAAACTAGTACTGCAAGCAATGCAAATGAACCAAATGTATTTGCTACAATTATGTTCCTTCCTAGTGCTCCCGTCATTCGGAACAGCCCAGATGACATCTGGTTAGCCAACACAAATATCAAGTACTGCTTGAAAAACCTGCCATGAAGAGCTTTCAGCAAATTCTGGAAGTCCAAGGGACTAGAAAAGATATTCATTGACAAGTTCCATTTTCTCACCTTCCAATGTTTGGATCAAAGCCTATAACATAATATGTCATGATCGTCCATATGGCAACTTCTACAAACGTGATTGGGATCTTGAGAATCCATGTAGGTATGGCATATGCCCAGGGAGGATAGAAGAGAAGGTCTCTTTGCTTGTAAAAAATAGGAAGCTTCATGATGGTCATGGCAAGCTCTGAGAAGCCATTGAACATGATGACAATGATAGCGAAGAAAAGAGCGCCGAGATAAATCCCACCATCCACTATTGTGTTGCGATGCATCTCCGTTCTTAGAAATATAGTCATTGTTATGGAAGCTAAGATAATAAGCTGAAATGAAGGAAGAACAAGTTATTATTGTCACAACCATGAAGCGCTTGAAGTTTATTCTAGTTTTGAACATATGCAAATCCTTGAGAGCACAGAATTTGATCTTATGAATGGAATGGCTACGATTTCAGAAAACAAGAAAAAGAATCCTCACTTGTGTGAATTTGAAAATGTAGACAAATGAGTTCCTTTTCATGAGCAAAAATTCTCTTGAAATGCAAGCTTTCAAGAGTTCCTTCTTGCTGACACCATACTTCTCAGTTGTTAGGGCAGCAGGGTGGCTTTTGGACTTGTCAAATGATGTAGCAAGTTCATCACCTAGTTTTCGGCCAATATGAAATGATTGGAATGCTTCAGAAAATTCCTTGGCTGAAACAAAGCTGTAAGGCTGATCTCTACATGCCCAGTACTGCTCTTGATCTTTCCTTGATGTCACCTATTTGATATCACCAGAAAAAAGTTTATAAACAAGCTCAAAGCTGTTCCAAGATCTGTAAGGGAAATATGTCATTTGAAGTTATGGCTAGAATTACTTCTTGTAAGAAGTCAGCAACTCCTTTCCTCTCCGGACATTTAAAGCCCAATGATTCAAAGAATTCAAGAACATTTTCGCGTGGACCTTGGTAAATAATCAGTCCTTCCGACAGCAGAATTATGTCATCGAAAAGATCATAAGTTTCTGGTGCTGGTTGAAGAAGAGAGATGAAAGTAGTTCCATTGAGAATGTGTGTTGTTTGCCTGAGTGAGTTCACTATTTGGAATGTTGTTGAACTGTCCAAACCAGTTGATATCTCATCCATGAAAAGTGCTCTTGCTGGTCCAACTAGCATCTCACCTACATCACATAGATAGACCAGAAAACACCCAGTTCTGGTTTATGCTCATAAGAAATTACTCCCAACAATAACAAAAAGTTGCCTTATGTTTAACCTGTTGTGAGTCGCTTCTTTTGTCCGCCAGAGATGCCTCGTATCATTTCGTCACCCACCATGGTATCAGCACATATATCAAGTCCTAAAATCTGTTGATTTGTAGAAGCAGAAGGATTAGTTATATCCATATGTGTATCTTTGTGTAATCCTGCAACTCCCTGGCCTAGTTAGATTTGCATCCAGTACCTTGAGAATATAATCTGTTGTTACAGTAGTCTCCTGCCCTTCTAGAGCTGCTGCCTGTAGAATCCAAATGTTTAGGGCATATTTTAATGATGAAAACACTTTTCTCACTATGATTAGGGACTCAATTCTATTGCAGTCCATCCTCACCTTCATGAAAATATCAATGTCAGGATCTGGTTTGATATTTGCTTCCCTCTCCCTCCTTGATAATTCAGTTAACATCTCTGCATAATTTCACAATCCCACAGTAATTCAAATCAAATCCTTTATTGATTAAACAATTGCTATGCTGAAACAATGGTGTTTTACTGACCATAACGTGGTCCAACCCCCTGACATCTTGCAGAGAAAGACAGTGTTTCTCTCACAGTCATTTCTCCTATATGAAGATCATATTGACTTATGTAAGCTGATGTCCTCTGTGGTACGAACTCTGCCATCCCATGTCCATTGTAAGTAACGCTTCCTGAGCTCTGAAATTTCACAAATATCAAGGTCAGATCACAAGGCAAAAAACAATTTCTTAAAAACAAATACCGAAAATCCGTGTCTCCTTACTTTCAAATCTTTACCAAGTTTTCCAGCCAACGCCAATAGTAATGTGGTCTTGCCTGAGCTAGGAGGGCCTAAAAGTAGTGTCATTCTGCAAAACTTGAATATGAGAACCAACCATTTTCAGCATTCTCTATATAAATATACTGCAAACTTAATATTTTCACTGACCTTCGCGGCTTGATGATCCCACTGAGATCATGAAGAATGGGAAATGGTTGCTTTCTACTTGGAAGTATGCGAAGGAAACTCAAGAACCCCTTCGGAGATAGGAAGAATACAGGACAATCAGTGAATTCAATTCACAAAACTTGAGGAAATTTTAGCCGAGTTAAAAAGACAACAAATCAAGCATGATTTCTATAGCAGCTTTTGTACCTCTAGCATATTAGCAGAGAAGTTGAAAATCGTAGGCAATGCTCTACCCCCAACATAAGCTTCTGCTTCAATACTTAAATGTTCAAACCTGACTTCAATTGTTGGTATATCCAGTCCAACTCTGTGTTTCCAAAACCAGTTTAGAGAAAAAAAAAAAAAAAACAGAAGCAGCAATGTATCAAAAAGAAAAAGAAAATCTTTCAGGAACTGGGATGAATTTGAAGTTTCAAGATCCAATACCTGTGAATCCTTTCTTTGAGCTTCAACAAGAATCTCTCATTATCTTCTTCAGCAATTTTAACTAGCCTCTCCACTAAATTCCTTTTCTCTATCAAACCAAGGCTTGCTATATCAATCTCTCTTGCTTGACCTTCTTCTTCAGTTAATATACCTCTTCTCATACGTAAACAAGTAGGGAGTTTTTCTATAGCAGCCCATTTTAGAGCTTCTTCATCATCTTCATCACGAGAGGACCTTGAAAAAACGTCCAGGGTACTATTCCTCCATATATTAGAAGAACTGCTTAAACGGGCGCTGCTTACTCTGTATATATCACCTCCACCATCCATTCTTTTTCTCTTTCAAAATGTTGCCAATATCATTCAAACATGAACAACTTTTGAAGTTTCTCCAACTTTCATGCAACAAAAACAAGGCACGCGAACTTTGTAATAACTCAAGTAGTTCGATCAGTAAGCTTGGCATAAGGTATGGGCACTCTCTGTCTTCTCAATTTCAAGTGTTCATGGTGGAGAGAGTAGGGACAATAAGATGGCTGTCTTCTCTGTCCTTTCAGTCGAAGAATTGACGTGAGTTTTAATAATTTGAAGATGCTTTGTTTGCAAGAAATGGCACTTTCTATATATATATATATATATAGACACACACACACACACACACACACGAGAGTTAGAACATCACATATTATATAATTAATTTATGAAATATAAGCTATTGAATAATATTTTGATGTATAATGTTACTTATGATAAAAAGGGATTTCTTTATTGTTATTATTTCTTCAAATTTCTTGAAGAAATTGAGTAAAAACAACATTATTTATAGCATCGATTTCTTAATGGATTTTCTTGTTATTATAATTAGTGTGATTTTTCTTTCTTTATATATATATATATATATATATATATATATATATATATAGTGAGATGGTGTCATCATGAATCAAGAGATTGCTAATTGCTTTCTTGATCCTGAAAAATATTGTTTTAATAAACTTTTTTTAAATTAAAATTTTAAAAATAATTTGCTAATATGATGACCACTAAAAACTTACATGGTTGTTAATTTTAGTGCTCGTGGTATTAGTCGAGGTGTATGCAAACTGACCCGGACACCCATGTTAAAAAAATAATAATAATAATGCAATATAATACCTTAATTAATAGTTTAATAACTCCCATCTACAAATTTCCAAAATTTCTAACACTTAACTATACTAGAAAAAAATAAAAATAAAATAGATAGAAACAATTTAAAATTGGATCT
>Ga0325403_1005335_pt1 | contig 12104 bp, 8 predicted proteins | sample PopdelMetagenome_19_FD_205665 | JGI IMG/M metagenome (GOLD analysis project Ga0325403, IMG submission 205665) | Populus deltoides microbial communities from Bellville, Georgia, United States - Xylem-PdKOR-R4 | ecosystem: Host-associated > Plants > Phyllosphere > Stem > Wood/Secondary xylem...
AAGCAAAGCAAGTGACACAGATATCAATACTAAAATGTGACTTGACAAGCACAGAGGGCATTGGTTGAAGAGGTTTGTGTTGGGGTAACCCGAAAACTCACTTTGATTGAAGACCACTTTGTTCAAAGGATTCTCAGTTGAAATAAAATTATGGGAGTAGTTGTGCTAGTTTTTGCAACATCTCAGTCTTTGTGCCTAAATGCTTGCAACCTAGGGATCTTGGTACCAGTGTCTGAAGAACTCTAGATTTTTCTCTTATTAGAGGCTTGACTGGGAAGTTGCTGCATTGTGTTGTGGCACCATTGGTTAGATTTGTATTTCAACTCCTCATCGAGATAACATAAGTCAGAAGCATAAGGTGAGTATCATGAGAGGTTAAATTTTTGTCTAGAGGGGTAGGGAGTTGAGGGAGTTGACATCTTCTCTTCTGAGTCCAGTTTTGATTTTCAATTCGTAATTATTATCTTAATAAAATCTCCCACCAAAGAACAAGATGTTGAAAAGAGAATGACAAAGCAAAACAACAAACTTACCAGTGGAATTTCTTGAGAAGAACTTCAGGATTTCATCAATAATTATGACCTACACGAAAAACAATACATTAGAAGTACAATAAAGGGAAAACGAGCTTAAGATATTTGAAAGGCATTCAATCAGGCACTACATTCGTCCAAGCAAGCAAAAAAAAAAAAAAAAATCAAAGATGCAAATGGCTTTACATTGTATAAATTCAGGAAAGGTAACCTGTCTCTATTTTAATTCATCCAAGGATAGAATATATAAGCAAAAGGGGCATAGCAGTGGCATCAAGTTCATGAGAAAACTGACTAAGGGGTTGCCATGATCCTAGCTTGTATGCAGTATTCTTAAACTATACAAACTCCTAACCCAACTTCCATTAAAATCTTAGTCCAACGGTACTTGTGCCACATCTATGAAGAAGACAGAAGCATGAAACATAAGAAAACATATCACCCACGATGGAACCTTGACAAGATGTCATTGTTTTTACCATATTAGAAGGTAAAACCAGTACAAGGCAACGTGGTTCTGAGCAAAATTCCAGCAACTATATTCAATGTCTCAAGAATCTCATCGCATACAAAATTATAATCAAAACACAGATACATATCAGCAAAGAGGAAAACAAGTTCTGAAATTAGTAAACTGGGAAAGTTAAGATTCACTACATACAGGGAAGGAAAGATACAAGACAACTTTCCACTCAGCCCAAGATAATGGCGTTACCTGAAACAAGATATGTTGCAAATTGTTCTATAAGCTCCTTATGGTTATGGGTAAAAATAAAATTATTAATTCATGGGATGGCAAGGAAAGAGAACTTACAGAGAAAAGAATAGATAGCGGGTGCACATACAAGATCAGTATATGAAGGAGCATAGTCAGGACAATTGAAGCAACAAGCCATAAATTACTCCAGGGAGGGATAACACTGTAATAAAAGGGGAAAAACATTACAGCACCAAGTCAGTCCAAATGCAACTTCTATTTTATTTTTTGATGGTGAAAAAGAGTGGAAAAGGAAAAAAATCATCAATTAAATGGGAAAAAAGTGATCAAATTTGACAAATGTTGATGCAAATGTAGAGAATCTAATGACAAATGTTGATACTAAATTTTAATGTATCCAACTACCATCAAATTATACGGAATGCATTCTAAGCAACTGAGCAGATTGATGCAACTAAAGCACTAAATGTTCACTAACTTCGCAATTAAACTGGATACTCACAGAAGAGATTGATTCTCACTGAGATTATTCAAAGCATTAAACATCTCAACAACAACAAGCACTGTCATGGATACAGTTGATGGATGCCTATCATCAAATATACTGCACGGGTAAGCTGTCTCCCTTGTTGAGCAACTGTCAAAATTCATCTGCGATAAATGAATACATAAAAGTTATGACATGGAATTTGAAGAACATGCACAGCACTAGTAAAAGTGAAAGATATTTATCTATGCTGAGCACAAAGAAACCAAAATCCAGACATTCCATGCTAACTGAAAAAAGGGCCTAGTACTAGTAATTTAGTTTTTTTCTATTAATTGTTTTCCTGAATTATAAGCACAAAACTTAACTAAACAAATTTAATATCAACTTCAAGTTAGGCACCACAAGATTTTCAAGGAAGAATTAATAATGTTAATCTCGAAATAATGAATAATAACAGAAGAAGAGGAGTTGCAGAAAGCTGGAAATATTCAAGCCTCTAGAGAGGGACTCAAAAGACTGAAAGTAAACAAGCACCTGCAGGGCACTGATTATGGGAATTGTCTGGGCACAAAATCGCACCTTAACTTCTATTAACCATTGCCTTGATGATCAGATCTCCAGATCAAATTATATAAGGAGATTGTGCCCAGAAAAGACTCAACTTTGGCCTATCAGAAAGAACACCCAGTAAACAATTAAATCTTACCAGTTCTTTGTATGGTAGTTTGGGACCCGCATCAGAATATACAAACCACCACACGAATCCCGCAACGGTGGCAAGGCCAACATAAGCTGCATCAACCAGATACTGCATCAAACACTGCTAGAATTCGAAAGCATTCAGCATTAAATTTATTCAAATTTGAATCATGCACATTATAATCAGAAGAAAAGGCTAACTATTTCTCCTTTTCCAGAATTGCAAACTGATAAGGACCTGAAGATTGTGATTCCTACATAGTACATTATGAGCTTGAGGATGAAATGCAGAAATCCCTAATTATGTATCATACCAATCTAAGGCGTCAAACATTTTTCAGAAAAAAGATCCTGTAATTTTTTTTAAATTACCCTTAATTGCCTGTACTAATTTAATTAGTTTCTCAAACACTTGATTTAATTATTCAAAGAAAAGTTTTTATCATTCATAAATTGTTCACTATAATGTGAATGTGTGAATTTCACTATGATGGTGATGCATTCATGTCATATGCAGGTAAAATACAACCTTGAGTTAATCACTTTGCAGGGAACATGAAATTATCAAATCATACAAAAGTAACGCATATGATCAGTAAGATAGCAATGCACATGCAATAAGTTTATCATTCATCATATATTACCTCCAATTACCAAATAACGAAAAAACAACCACCCACTAACAACTGCTTCGTTTACCTGCACATTAAATTGAAAAAATTGATATTCAGGACTGATAACCGGAAAGAGTGACACTATGAGAGTAGAAACTACATCTCATCTATAAAAAACTTATAAAACATGGAGTCTTGAATAGTGAACGTGTGCTCAACTTTAAATCGAAGATATGCACACAGAAAAGGGAACTGTCAAACCAAACTATCTAGCCTTTCATTCCATTGTTTATTCAATTCTCTTTTCTTTCTTTTCTTTGAGAGGGAGGGTTATCTAGCTCTTTCTTTATTCTTCAAGGTAATTAAAATTAATTAGAGAGGTCAGAGGCACAGCCCCTGTCTACAAGAAGTCTACTGCAGAGAACAATCTTACGAAAAGGTGAAGAGGTGAACAACAATTATAAATCTGTGAAGATGAAAGAAAATTGACCAACTAAACATGTAGGTCAGACCATATCAACGGATGTTCCCCTCCTTCAAAGATTCATTAAGCCAATCTCCACAAGCATCAGGCCAAACCTAACGTAGCTTCCCACCTACTTGTAATACTCCTTCATGCTTACTACTAACTATTTCAAAGCTTAGTGGAGAACTTAGCTAGGAAAATATATAACAACAAACAAAATTCTAAACAATCCAGCAACCCAAAGGTAATTCACAAAATAACCATCTCATGTACATATATGGCATTGATTAACAACAATTACTGCTACTTAAGTGTTCAAATTATCAGAATAATATCCGTGGAGCACCTTTTGGCACATAGCATCCACACCCTAGCCTTATCATATGGCATATTAGTATATCACCACATAATAAGTCCTAAGCTTAAACAAATTGTCTATTATCCAGCCCACCTAATGTTCATTACTTCATTTATGCCAGCCGATCTATTCATCTTCTCACTTTTATTGAGGGGTTGGGTTGCATTGCAAAATGCACCAGATAAGTGCTGGCAACCATCATACAAACAAATAAACCCACCCTGTTAGACAGATCTATTAAATAAACTAACGCTGTCCAAATCATGAAATCAATACCTTTCGAGGTTTAACCTTCATTACATCAGAATCCTGCTTGTTGAAACCAATAGCAATGGCAGGCAACCCATCAGTAACCAAATTGACCCAGAGCAGTTGGACCTGGATGTGATAAACAAAAATTAAATTACAGCTCTTTCAACTGACCAGCATCTTCTACCTAACTCAATGTAGAATTATTTAATCCCGAGTATTTCCCTCTCTTTCTTTATTCAAAATGAGTGCACTATTGAAATATTAAAGCAGTGAGCTAAAGCACTCACAGGAGCAAGGGTATCAGGTATTCCAAGTACAGCTGCCACAAAGATACAAACTACTTCACCGATATTTGAGGAGATCATGTATCTAATGAATTGCTTTGTATTATTGTATATAGCCCTTCCCTCTGCAACAGCCTGCTTAGGAATTAACTTGTTAAGAAATAGAATAGCACAAACATTATCTGAAAACTTAGGTACTTATTGATGGGGATCCACCTACGCTTGGTGCAAGACAATTCTTAAACCTCCAAGTAACATTTTATATTATCCAATTTTAACAGATCAACTATTAAATTTAATGCATCATTCAGAGAAGTCACGGGTTTCAATTTTTAAGTTAATTGGATACAGCAGATGCTCTAACCAACTGTTCGGTAAAAACTTGTTTATGATCATAGGATATCAAGTTCAATTTGAAGAGTTATATGTATGGAGTAGTTGTCTTATACTGAGGACTGGAGAATTGCTAACATTCAATCTTAGGACATGCATATGTTATAGTCTAGCTGTACAATATGCCTTTCTCGATAACAAAAACAATTACAAAACAATAGGAACCAGCAGCTAGTACAGAAATATCAATAAGCAGCAGTACTGCAGATAAGAGGGGGAGGGGGCTCCTATACCGCAACAATGGAAGCGAAATTGTCATCCGCCAAAACCATATCTGAAGCACTCTGAAACAAGGATACAGATGGTCAGAAACTTAAGGGGTATTTGCAGTCAATAAAAATATTGGGATAATGAAATAACAGAATCGGATAAAGCGTGCGCCTGCTGATAACAATTTATCATGTTTTACACTATTAACTGCACCACCACATGTAGCTTCCCCATTATATTAAGAACTGAAAAAAAAATCTTTGCACTGAGTCATTCAGGTTACAATTCTGCAGAAGACATTTTTTTCTTAATAATAAAAGTTCATTCAGGTGACACAGGAACCAAATCAATTGATTAAGTTCCATCAGCTTGTTAAAATTTGTAACCATATATAAATTTATATGTGCATGTGGAGACAGAGATCGTAAAGAAGAGACATGATTTATAGACACCGCACAGAAACAGTTTATCATCCATGAATGTACAATTGAATGCATCCATACAAGGTGGCTCACCTTTGCAACTGCTGTTCCAGATCCCATGGCAATTCCTATATCTGCTTTCTTTAGTGCAGGTGCATCATTGACACCATCACCAGTCATTGCCACCTAAACAAGTCAAGATCAATGATCTTTAACATAGATGGGAAAGTAGTATAACTACAAGAAAAAACTAAAAGTAGAAAAACACCACACCACATGTTTGAAATAAATCATAAATGTAAATAAATCAAAAGTCCTACAGTCACTCAAAAATACCTAAAACAGGAAATTTTGGTCAGCTGAAGCACTGCAACAAACATAAGCTTAACCAAGGTGTGCTTTCATAATCCTAATCCAATCCTCAGCTTCATAATCCTAATCCAGAGCAACTGTCATTTCATGCGTCTGCTTAACAGGCCCATGGTCCTTCACACCGCAATTCAGATGTGCATGTGCTTTCTTGTCCTGTATTCCATCCAGGATAGAGACACCGTTTCTATATTTACTGCCCCAACACCATACTCTTTTCTATTGTTTTATCATTGCCTTGTAACCGTCAATGTTAATTGAGCAGCTTCTTACATTACAGTAACCATTATTTGTTTCACAGTGGAAACTGGTTCTTGCTATCATTTCTAATTGTTCTCAGTAACTGCTAGCACAAGCTTTTCACAAATCCAATTATTTATCAGGATCTCATCTTTATATCACTAAGAAGTTATTAATCTATATTGCATACAAAAAACTGGATCTTGCCAAACATATTCTGGAAAAACAACACATTATTTAGAGTTCTAAAATGTCCTTGATGACTTGGCTTTGATAGGTTACTGGTTTGTGATTTATCCTCACATGGAACCCCACATCACCTTCTTAGACTAACCTATCAAGATATCCCACGAGAATTTTTGTCCATTGTATGACTCTTAAAATGGTAATTAATTCTTTTTACTTCTAATTCAAACTTTACCATCCAAAACTTACAACCCATAAAACAACACAAGTGTTTGTTTCAATAATAGCATAGATATTGTTCGAAGCTTAGCTCATGCATTGCACACATATATTTGCTTGTATAAATATAGATATACATTCTGCTGAAAGCAAAGACTAGGCCTACCACTTCATTTTGATGTTGCAAGGCCTCCACCAGCATCCTTTTATGACTAGGTTCAACCCTAACAAAACAGAGAAAAGAGGATGTTACCAAACAAGCTTGTAAAATTCCAACAAAATAACAAGCATTTGTGTAGGAAAAGACGGCAAGGTTAAAAAATAAGAAGATGCCATGACACTTAATATACCAATGAAATTTATGATAGTAATAAAATACAACATCAACCATGCCTGGTAAAAAGTGCCATGCGTTGCAAAGCCAGTGTTTGCTGCAAAGCTGGAAGCTCTTCGAACTCAGAAGCAGTGTATGAGCGTCCAGCAAAATCTTCCAAATGATCAAAAGCGCCAATCTTATTACAAAGTGATTCTGCCGTTGACTAAGGAAGTAAATGTATTAGAAAGGCAACCAGAAAGAAGAGAAACTGTTACTTATACCATATTACATAAATAATTGTTGCTCAATTTAAGTTACCTTGTTGTCCCCAGTGACAACTATAACACGTATACCAGCAGTCATGCATGAAAGCATAGCATTTCTCACTTCCTCTCTAGGTGGATCAAGCATTCCAACCTTTTATTGAAGTAAAGGTGAAAATGCAAAGAAAAAGTGAGAAGTGGAAGAAGAAACCCAAATTTCAAAAGCGCAGGAATTCTGAAGCACAAATACAGAAAAGACAGGGGGTTGCATTATTGCACAAAGACACATAGGCCCACAGGATGCACACAAATGGTCATGTGCCCACAACCATATGTAATGCAGTGCAAAAGAATAAACTGGATCTAAGAGAAGGTTCTAAGAACATAAAAGCATAAACATATGATGGGAAACTGCATAGATTTCAGAGTGTAGTCACAAAATTTCAGAACTTTAGGTCTATTTTTCCTACTCATGTTTTCTCATTCAAAGGATGACACAAGGTAAAAAACAAATCAGATGCAGCTCTTCTTCATTTATTCCCACCTCCTTCCAGCAAAAACCTTTGTTCACCATGAAATTTATTTTTACACAAGTTACTTCATCTCCTCGTAGTACAAATGAAGGTAGCTAAGAGAAATGCATATAGATAAACATAAATGATCAAATGAAGGGCATTAAGCACAGACATCACTTAATCTAGTGTAAAAGAAAGCATACCAACCCAATAAATGTAAGGTCCTTCTCATCTTCAAAGGAGAGAGTCTGTTGACCAATGGGCATCTGTTTGAAAGCTAGAGACAGGCACCTCAATGTTTCTTTTCCTGCAAAACTGATCAACCAACATGGCATTCATACTGCGAACAAAACTGCCTGCACCATGGATCTTAAATATGATAGTCAAGTCATTGGCTCGTCTTAGAAGAATTTATGAGAGCAGCAATGGTTGTGAAAGAAATTAGTAAGCATGGAGTAGAAGGAGTGAAAGTCAAACTTTGCTAAAAACACCACCTTAGTGGGGAATCATCAATGCGGATGATTTAGCTCTATGGAAACTTGGGGAAGATAAATATATAGAAGGGCGGTGAAGAGAAGGAACCTAAGGAAAATGACTAATAGGGGAACATAACCCCACCTTGTGAAATATAGCCAATTAGATTAACCCTTCCAATAAAAGCCATGAATAGATGTTTATCTTCTGCTAGACAGCTCACTATAAATCAACTCAAACCCCAAGAACTTGCATGATATAATTTAGAAATTACATGAACTAAATCTCTAAATTCATCACAAAACTTCAAATATGTTGTCAGTCCATAACATGTATTCTTCACACATCCTTCAAATGTAGTATAAAGATATCCAAAATGAATGCTAGCACCAAACAAATCCCAGAATGAAACATGTGTGTACTTCCAAGTCTTACAGAACAAAAATTCACCATATTGCGCCAAGCAATTGGGGCTCAAGTAACATCCATTAAAATTTTAGCATCATTTCTAACCTGTGGAACCTTGACTCTAACTCATCTCGGACAGCAACAGACAATGGTACGGTAGAACCATCATCATTGCAAAGAATATTGGAGCATCTAGAGACAATACTTTCTGGAGCACCTTTTGAAAACATAATCTTTGTCTGCTTCCGACTACATAAGACAGACATCATTTTTCGATCACGAGAGAATTCCAAAACAGAAACCTATAAAGCATCAAAACGTTAAGCTTGTGTCAGCAGTCAGATTTTTATTTTAATGAACAGCTGAAAAGTGAATGCTGCAATACAGAATATAACCTATTCCTCAAGGTCCATTTTATGATATCACCTCCTAACAGCCAAATTTAAAATGTGAACAAAAATTTTATACAACCAATGGCCTTAAGGAACTTGTAATATTTCAAACAGAAAAATTAAAGAAAAATATATCAATAAATGAGAAATGGTGCACAATATGCCTTGAAAAACAAATAAATAAGTGCAAATGAAACGACATATACCATAATAAGTAATAGAGTATAGAAAAAAAGGTGAAAAAAGAGAAAACAATACTGGACATGTAGTGTATGAAGTCAATTGCTTCACAAATCAACCGCCAATGAACCAGAAGATAACATGTAGACAATCTCAAAATCAAGAAGAATCTGAAACAACAAATAAACTTGTAGCTCATAGGTATTCTTACAAGTAAGAGAGGGGAGATCTTGATTTCTAATCTCACCTTTGTCAATCCATCATTGATCTCACAAAAAACAAATTTCAATCCATTTAAAAAATATTTATCATTCATGTTCTTCATTGCCATTCATGTTCACCATTCTTATACTATACAAGAGAAACTGAATTAACTTACTAACTCAAAATAAGGAAGAATTGCACAACATCCAATTTACAAAAACAAACCTTTTTGAATTGGCTTTCCCAATACTGATTACAGTACGACGCGCGCTCATGCTTGGTCAGCATATGCAGTGCAGAGGGCATGGAATCAAAACCAGGAAGGCCAACCTGGAAAGATGTGGCAAAAATAACAAGTTTACCCCAAATTCATTAAAAAGGCGAGGAGGGGAGATCATAATTGGAGAAAGGGGGGAAGGAAAAAAGTGAATAGCTATGGTAATGTCTAGCTGCTCTATAGAAGGCCCAGCTACAACAGCAAACCTTTTCTGCCAGAACACGAAGCGCCACTTCAGTGGACTCCCCAATTTTTTCGTAGATTCCCCTGTCTGGATTATATTGTAAGATAGACTCATTGCAAACAGCCGAACACATTGCAATGTGAAGAAGACATGGCAACTGTGCTGGAAATTCAATCTGCAGAAAACATCAAGGTCAAAAGGATGCATCACTGACAAAAAATACTAAAGGATCACACAAACCAACTAATAGCATGTTTCCATAAGGAATGAACACTGCAAGTGTATTTCTTTTAAGTGAGACAAATCGAATAAAATGGCATCAAGGGGCCATAATTTATAGAGAAAAAGATGTGAGCAAAACAAAGAATTAACTCTGCACCAGATACTTAATTTCCAATCCAATTATCTGACAAAAAGGACAAGGAAGAACAACCCTTCCCCTCAGCTACTTTTAGCTTGCTGCAGAAAGTGTATTCAATATTTTGTCATGGTGTGTTAGCAAAATGTGACAAAATACTTGAGCTTCCGTATATAATCTTCATAGCTCGTTGAAAAGACCTAGCATTCTGAAGACTCGTATCATAATTCCAACCATGATTCAGGAGCAGCAGTGCTACAAGGAATCCAGGCAACATTGTGCTCAAGTTCGTAGTTTAAATTAAAAATAATTTGCACTAGCAATGGTGGTAGTGAATCTGGCAACTCTTACGAGAAAACAACAAGGCAAAAATAAAGATCAAATAGATGAGACTATCCCATTGAATGTTTTTTCCCTAGTCCGAAACATCTGCTGCTCATATAATCTGATTCAATTATAAAAGCTGAAATCAACATTCGATCAGTCTGGATTACATCTCCTGATATACAATTCTTCTGTATATGGAGACCTAAAATCTATGCATGCCAAACATCAAGCAAGCCAAGCTCAAACTAGAAGGCACACTAGACAACCACAATCGTTCACTTCTCTGCACATGGAACACATCACAAATTCTCGCAACATTTGACTAACCCCACATAATTATCTAAAGTACCTTCTAATGACAACTATTTCTTTTCCATGGTGGTTACAAGAGCTTGAAAAAACGAACTCTAGACATAGTTTTACTCCAAAACATTTTTTTTTTCTTTGTTTGAAATGAAAATGGGTGCCCAGAGGCCTGAAACCTGTAGCCAAGTGGTTACAAGACCAAGGCAGGCATGATTATCAAAGTAAAGTCAATGAGTAAAAAGGTGAAAGTAAAACAAGACAGAGTTAGAAGGGACTAAGGATTGAGGTTTAAAAAAACAACCCAACTTTTGCTTTTCTTCCTATTTCTTTTTTTCCCAAATAAACAGAAAACAGAAAGCACAAGCACAACAGGCCTTCATAAACTGTTTACAGACCTTTAAACTAACCTTCCACTATAATGCCAACAATCAAAAACAAAATAAGTACCTGCAATCCACTGCTGCCAAAAATCATGCCTTCTGGAGCATAACTTGTCCCACTTACACTGTATTCAGCAATAGTTGGACCACGATGAACAGAATGAACAGCACATATCTGGGAAGACAGAGTAGAAGGAAATTTATCATTTATTAGTCAAGGTATCTAACTAAGAAAACCAAGAAAAAAAGTGCAGCCAGAAAATGTCTTGAATCAAATGCTGTGACAAAAGAATGAATGTTGCTGTTTTCTCCCACAGAGTATCAGATACTAAAGAATCTTCTAACCTCTAGATGTCAGAGATCGTGTCCCTTGAAAAATTATATACAAAGACAAAAAAAAAATTGGATGGCTTAGGATTCCTGTTACCCTCTGGCTAGTTTAAACATCGCTATCATCACTATTTTCTCTCACTGAGAATTAGATGATAAAGGCTCCTCAACAGATCTCAGAGATCAAGACCATAGAAAATTACGTACAATGACAAAGAAAAATGGATGGCTTAGGTTTCCCATTATGCTCTGACTCAAACATCGATATTGTCCCTTTGACTCATAACTTTGCATTCAGTATTTACATGTTTTGAGCTGATTACCTTTGAGACTGACATCATATTAGTTGTCAATGTTCCGGTCTTATCACTGCAGATTACTGTAGTGCAGCCTAATGTCTCCACAGATGGCAAAGACCGCACAATGGCATTCAACCGAGCCATACGCTTTGTTCCAAGAGCCAAACACCTAAATGAGAAAGAAATACAATGAAGTTTGCTAATCTTCCAAAGTGATATGATCATGTTATACCAATAAAAGATAAAATGAATGGCCTTAAGAAAGCATTCAAAACTTCATTATCTAGAAATGACTTCATTGTGTACCAGAGGGAGGGTAAATGTAGAACTTTCAGATTAAGCGATTAACTTTCCTTCTTACTATAGATAAATTAGTTTTTCTGGCTTCACCATGGTGCTACGTTTCAGGAGTTTTCAAGGTGCCTCCTTAGTGGATAT
>Ga0325403_1005339_pt1 | contig 12101 bp, 9 predicted proteins | sample PopdelMetagenome_19_FD_205665 | JGI IMG/M metagenome (GOLD analysis project Ga0325403, IMG submission 205665) | Populus deltoides microbial communities from Bellville, Georgia, United States - Xylem-PdKOR-R4 | ecosystem: Host-associated > Plants > Phyllosphere > Stem > Wood/Secondary xylem...
CAAATATTGACTCAAGAAACAACACCTTCTGCTAATCTGATAACCACGGTCAAACATTTATATGAAACTAAGTTAGAGGTTACTTTGAGAACCAAGCTCTTACAATTTCCAGCTTTAAATAACTGTCATGTTGGTCCTTAACTCTGCTAAACTTCCTCCTGCAGGATGCCACGATTCTTATTCCAATTTTATCTTCACTTTCGAAGAATGAGGTTAGCTCCATTGTTTTTATCTTGCTTATATCTAGATTATTTTATCAAGCACCTGCATGTTTGTATGTGTCAATTAAATTCAGAAAGATGAAGTTGTGGACAGAAGTGTGGACTTAGAAACATAGAAATCATCCACTGTAACTTTTATGCTGCTGTGACACCTATATAATAGCCATCTTTTTGTGCCCTATAAATGAGTTAAAAAGATTCTTTATCTTTTTTAGGAAAAATGGAGGATTAAGTGTTTTATCGAATTGGCTTCTTGTGTAACTGAGTTTAACTTTTAATTTTTGTATTTTGAATTTTATACATATTCATTTCCCTCCAGTTATCCTCATTTTTTTCACTGTTAGAATTAGTTTCTGGGGCATGTGGATTGATGCAATTATCTAAATGGTTTTAGAGTTGGTATGCACAGGCTTCTCTACCAAATCTGTATGGATTAACACACACTGTTTGTAAAACAGTCACTTGGTGACTTGTTCTTTCATTTGTATTGATCATTGTGTGGACCTTTGTTGGCATGTCATTTATTGATTATTGACACCAGAATTTCTGACTGGATCCATAGTAAACTGAAGACAAATGAAATTAAGAAGGAAAAATAGCTTCCAATCATACCGAAATGTCAGATCAGTTAAAAGGGTTAAATGCATTGACCCTCATATATAGGATTAATTTCTCGACTACAAGAAGGCAAATGTGTGCAAACCTCAGTTCAGTTAGTGTTGTTCTCTTTTTGCATGACATTCTAGATGGTCACTCTTAGTAATACTTACATCCTTCTTGTTTCGCAAAGTCTGGCTTGAATGCTACTGTCAAATTCTTGTAAGTTTTTATTAAATGTTTGGATGTTACTCATTTTATGATGGCAGGTTTTGCCTATTTTCCCTCGGCTTGTTGGACTTCCTATAGAAAAATTCCAGATGGCACTTGCTCATATTTTACAGGTTCTTGTGAAACTTTCTATGTGATTTTATTTTTCATGAACTATATATCATGCTTTACTGTTGCATGTTTTTCCTTAAAAACAGCTTATCATGGAGAAACTAATTTTCACCCTTGTTGGTCACACTAATCTCCTTTATTTATAGGCTTCTTTGGATGTTTGGAGACTGAAATGGTATATGTCACTGGGCTTCAATTGTCCTATCATTCTTTGTGGGAAAATGATTTTTATGTAATTTCTCGAAAATCATTTGCTATAAAACCTAAGTGGATTGTGGGAGAGGCACATTCACAACATATGGCCATTGAATTTTTATACTTAACCAATGTTGGATAATGTCAGTTTTTTTCTAAAAACGATAGATATAAATGATCCAGAACTGTAAATGATTCAGCTGCAGAACCCATTTAAGTTTTAACTATTTCATTTTGAAGAATTTTAAACTCTGTTGATCTTGGAAGGCTTGGCTAATAAGCACACAAATAGTATGGATGACTTGCTGAGCTTTTGTTCTTCACACCAACTGCTTGCGCTTACAATGATCTGATTATACCTTTTCTCACCTTTTCCTTTATGAAGGCAAGAAAATTGCTTACTTTAAATAACTGTTCATACAGGGTTCAGCTCATACAGGTCCAGCTTTAACGCCAGCAGAAGTGTTGGTTGCCATCCATGATATTAATCCTAATAAAGATGGGCTTCCACTCAAAAAGGTAATTCCTAAGTTTCTGAATTAATAGTTTTCATCATAAGAAAGCATTCAATTTTTTTCACCTGGTAAGCTATGATGAACTGTGAATTCTTATGTTTGCTGTAATGTCAACTGATATGGATTCTACTCATGCATCTTTTATACCAAAACCTTTTTATTCAGTTTCTTGAGCATGTTGAATTGGTGAAGCATCAATCTAGTCATAGTTTTTACCCATGTATCAACCTAGACTTACCCTTTAATTGGGATTTGACATCAACACTTTTCAATGCATCTAAGATTTTTCTGTGGTCCAAGATATACTTGTGCAACCATTACTTGTCCTAGACTGCTTCAACTCAACAAAACCATGTTTAAACTCTTACAACTTAGCTAATTGTATCCCTCATCGATGATTCATTAAACCATGGCTCAAATTATGCTAACTTAATTACTTAATTGCTATGCTGAACTTACTTTGCTATTTGCTGAAGGTTTCCGGGTTTTAAAGTAGATGTTCCTTTCAGTATATTGTTCTCCATGCTCTTAATTCTTCTGTTCTATGTACACAGATAACAGATGCCTGTTCAGCTTGTTTTGAGCAACGGACAGTTTTCACACAGCAGGTCCTGGCCAAGGCACTTAATCAGATGGTATATAAAGAACATCCTTCGCTCTCTGGATGATGAATGTTATATTTACTTCGATACTTGTAGTAACTGTATTTATGTGACAGGTCGATCAAACTCCTCTTCCTCTACTCTTCATGAGAACAGTTATTCAGGCAATTGATGCTTTTCCTTCATTGGTAAACCTTCATGTTTTATCTAATTTATTTGCCGCATTGCCATTTAAGCTTTATCATCCTGTTTGTAACCAAATCGTATGCTGAATTGAATTGAATTCATAAGTAAATTTGAATTCAATTCATAACCTATTACAATTCGTATGTTTGAAATAAAATACTAAACCATAGAATTGAATTCAATTATGCTGTTTGGAATACATGTGGAAATGAGTTGAATTGACAATCTTGACTATCTTGTCCTTAATTTAGAAATCATTTTTGTTATAAAAATCATTTTTTTTGTTACAAGGACTATTATATTTATTTAAAATGACACAAAATATAAGTATTTTTAAAAAGATATAAATAGACTCATCTCATATTAATTGGTTATCAAACATTTATTGAAAAAAATTCAAAAATATATATTTGTTAAAAAAACTTATTCTAGAAATATCAAAACATAACCAGAAAGGAACTAGCTTACATTGTTCCAACACTTTCATTAAGATAGCATAAAAGATCATCAATCCACTCACTCTTGCCTGAATTGGGAACCCCAGTTACAATTGTCAACTCTCATGGGGATTACCTGGTCAAAACACAAAAATTCAAAACCATAGGTTGTCTGCCATCATTCATAGACACATTTCCAAAATTTACTATTTCATTGTAATTTAGAGAGTTTAGCTGCAACATTAACCCCCTTCTAAAAGATGATATGAAAAGCACCTTATTTATAAGTTATTCTTTGTTTCTTTTTTCCTCTGAAGATTATAATATTCATGAAACAACTAGGAGAATATGACATGCTTCTATACAGTGCATTGGAGAATAAAATTAAGACTTAAGAATATCCAACCGCACTGAATATCAGACAAAGTGACAAACACTCCTTTCAAATCCCAGGAAATTCAGTTCTCTCTAACTGTGTCTCCCATATTTAGAACAATGAATGATTAACCCCCCCCCCCCCCCAAAAAAAAAAAAAAAAGTTCACCTCTATCTCACAGTCCCTCTCCCTAACATTCTCGGCACAAATTTCTCTAATTTACTGATGCATAGTAATTTAAAAGAATTTAACAGCAGCATTAAATCCCTTCCAAGAGCTGAAGGGAAAAACACCATCTTTGTTATCCCTTCACGCTCAGTCCAATCATGGGAATAGACACGTGAACTAGGTCTTACCTTGAATGATTACATTTGGAATTCATCAGTTGAATAGATGCTGTTTTTGATATCTGGGAGAGATGGATCAACAAGATATTCTTTCTTCTCTGATGCTACAGGTGCATCGTTTAGCTTTGCCTTCCTTGGGAAATCTGAACCTGACAGTGGAGACCTGTTTTCATGTTTGATACATAGTAACTTAAAAGAATACATAGCAATTTTTGTCAATTACTTTCTCAGTTCACAATTTTTTCTTCTTCATAAAGAAGATTTCAATTTTTGGGAGAAAAGAAAGGGATATTTTTGAAATATTATTTTTCATCTGGAATTACTGTGGCAAATCAGAGGGTCTTCCATCTGATTAACTTTTGCACATTTTTTATGATTTGGAATTCAAATTAATACTCTCACAAGGATTCCAAACATAATGATTGATTTAACCCTGTGAATTGAATTCAATTCACAGGGTTCCAAACAGCTTGTATACAAATCATCTCATACACCGGCTTCAAGGAATACTTTATGTATGCAGAAGTTTGGACCCAGAATGCCTGCTGCAACACTACCAATACTGTGTGTGTGTGTGTGTGTGTGTGTGTGTGTGTGTGGGACGGTAGGGAGCGAAGGGGGAAGGGTACTGTGACTTTTTATTGGAGTTGAATTCGGATAATGACACAATTACATTTCATGGAAAGAAAAAGATGGAGGGAGGGAACATGTTGACTTTGTACTGCAGTTGAATCCCAGATAATGGTACAAGCACATACCAGGGAAAGAAAAAGATGGAGAAACACTTATGCTAATAGACTTCAACTTAAATCCTAAATTTGCAGCTCCTAGAGACTTTCTACATTGTTGTGTTATTTAATGCACGGACACTTTTTGTGGTCTGGATATTCTTATGATTTCATTTCAATAATTTACTTTTAATAAATAACAAGAATGCTTGCTCTCCAGGTTGATTTTGTTATGGAAATACTCTCCAAACTCGTGAGCAGACAGGTATGTTGACTGTACTTGAATGGAAATAACGATTATACTTGATCTGTTCCTGATTATGAGACAACTTGCCTCTTGTGCATACTATGTGTTTAGGTGTGGAAAATGCCAAAGTTGTGGGTTGGCTTCTTGAAATGTGTCTCTCAAACAAGGCCACATTCTTTTCAGGTTTTGTTGCAGGTATTATTATATTTCTTGAAAATGGAGAATTTCTCCTTGTTTTTCTTTACTTTTCTGTTCATTCTCAAACTGCAGCTTTTCTTTTTATACTTGCTTGCAGCTACCTCCCCCGCAGCTTGAAAGTGCTCTGAACAAGCATGCTAACCTCAGAGGCCCCTTGGCTACTTATGCCAGCCAACCAAGTACAAAAACTTCTCTACCTAGGTACAATTCTAAAGGACCCAATCTATCACCCAGTTTGATCAGAGAATCTAGTAGGCTCCTTTTTCATAGTGCTGTTATTTTTTTCAGTATGCCTTCTGTAATGCTGCTGTTTTACTGAATTAAGAAATTTATGATCTCCCAAGTGAAATGAGCATCTTAAAGTCTTGGATAATCCCTATCAGTTTCAAACACTTCTTGGCGTATTCTCATCACTGCCCTTTCATTGCCCAAGGCTTTTGTGAATTTTCAGTTTTTGGAAATTATCCTTTCTGATTCCTAGCAATGCCTCGTGTATTGATGGTTGGAAAATAAATGATAATTTGAAGTGACAATTTATGAGTTAATTATATTGAGTTGCCAGGAACACTTCTCTGCTACCATAAATTGAATACACGCTATATTGTTAGAATCACCTTTATGAAATCGTAACATTTGTTTCACTGGTTATACACATCAAGGGTGAGAGGTGTTAAGAGCTGTTCTTACCTTTAAAGTTTCTTTATGCTGAGGTGCTTGTAAAATCAATGAAAAAGCAACTCAAAAGGTTTGTTTTTGGATGATCGACGACGAGGTTGCTTGCTTACATGTTTTGATGACCGACCCATGACTTTTTTTGTGAGTCAATTTTGTTGCCCTATATGTTGCAGTTAAGGGTTTCATTTACTTCATTGCACTGCATTTTGCAGATCAACGCTTGCAATTCTTGGTCTTGTAAATGAACGGCACATGCAGCAGCTACCAATTTCATCTTTGCACCCTTCAAGCACAAGTTCTTCAGCTCATGGAGCGAACACCGCGTGATAATTAGCTTGTTGGGAGTCAAGATTGACCAAGTGCACGGCAGAGCATCATGGGACCAATCTGGATGATGGTGTCCCATCCAGTAGGTCAACTTGCTAGGAAGGGAGATACAAATTGGCTGGCTAATAAAGTGACTGCTAAGCTCAGATGCTTCTGGCAAACTTGAATATGAAGATTTAAGAGAAGTCAGCCTGGTGATGTGGAATGGTGTTGTTGGCTAGGAATTGCCTTCAAAGAAACACCTCCCGCTCCTTTCCCTGCCATCCCCTCCCTCCCCATTGTGCCATAATTGTAACCCCGTTTTTAAGAAAAAACATTTCTGCAATTTATTCTTTGAAAATTTTGTTCTTCAATCCCTCTGTAATCCAGATAATGTTTAGGGAACATGTGTAATGTTGGTCGGTATCCATGCTAAAAAGGTGGGGGGCTATGATTTCAGATGGTGCTCGTGCTTCGGCCACAGGAACACAGTAACTTGAAAGAAAGAATGGGTATGAAGGCTGTATAACATGGTATTTTTTAGCATAGAGCATCGAACTGCGTGGCCAAACCCGTCTTATAATTCAGGGACTTGAGTCATGACAGGATGACAGTATCTTTCGGTTTATTCAAGCTGTTGCCAAAATTCCATCAACGAGAATCTCATCAACTGCTAGGAGTTGGGCCTTTGAGTATGACTTTTAACCCATATTCGTTTTACATAACCTAACTAGCACTTAAAAGTATTTCCTTCCTTTTAAAATGATGATGCTAATTCACTGGTGGGAAATTTCAGTTTTCCAGATTTTTTTTTTAAGTAATTAGGATATTTCTTCAATCTTTTTATAAAATTTAAAAAATCAAATAGCTGTCTTTCAAATTCTACTGTTTTTTGTTTGGGGCGTATAATTTTTTCTGATCATCTCTTTTCTATTTTTGTCAATTTAATTCAAATAAGGTTTTTGTTTTCCATTTTAGATAATTTGTGCGTAGTAACATCTTTTCTTAGTTTTTCATGAAAAGCCTTTTTTAAATAAAAAAAAATTAAAGATACAAAAAAAGTACTGTTTTTTAAAAGTGAAAGCAGTCTAAATTATTTTTTCTAGATTTTTATTGTTTTGAACTTGTTCTGGGCCAAGGTAAATCCGCATTTGTTTAATACTTGCATACGCTAGAATGCCTTGAAGCATATCTTATCCTCGCCGTTGTTCAGACACTCGCATTTAGCCATGGTAAAGGGGTCAACGAATCACTCACTGTATAGGTAAGATTAAGACAGTGAGGATAAAAAAAAAAAACATGTTTTCCTGTAATTTCTACCCTGCAAGTATAAAAAATCATTTTAAAAGAATCCCAGAGACAAGTGTCTGTCTTTTTACTTAACCAAACATGCATCTGTTTTTGAATACTAACCATATGCAGCCCTAGTGTATATTGAACAGTTTGACTCGTTCAATGTGAATGGTTTCATAGTAGTTTAGCCAGCTGCTCGGGCGATGAAAGACTGTTGGCCATGCTTCCATGCTGTGACAAGAAAAAATGATTCGATGTCCAATTTCGATTCTTTTCATAAGCGGATGCTGGATGGTAATATATTCATGCCAAGAAAAGGAAAGAGCTTGTACCTCTCAATTGTGAAAATTATATTACCACGCGTTGGTGAGCCAAGATGCAAGGAATCTAAACAAAAAATAATACCGAGCATGAGTTTATTTCGTGCAACGGCCGCTCAGGCAGAGAGCTGTTTTTAATTTTTTATGCAATCAACGTGGAATTAAAACTTGGATGGACAAAGATAAAAAAGGCAAGGGCAACGCCAGAAACATTGAGACAACTTTTATAACAACTGAATTTTACAACTTGCAATTTTCTTGATTCTTTTGAAAGGCCTACCACTCAAATACAAAAGAATGGATCCACGACAGCCGTCCTGGCTGTCCTCAAACGCACATACATCTGTTTTTAGATGCCGGGGGGCAAATCTTAAGAAATTAAGCAATAAATCCCCACAAGAATCAAGCACCAGAACTCTACAACAAAAAGGGCATTCTTGTTTCTGGCAAAGAATATCATTCTAAGAAATTATGCGAAAACAAAAACTCCTGTTTCTTTGTCATAGGCTGCTGAGTATCTATGGAGGCTGCTTGATGAAGATGTCACACAAATGAAGCAAAAAAATGGTTGGGGATGACGAGCCACTGCATGAAACAAGAACTGCGAGTGTGAACATAAATGTTAAAAAAAAATGCTAGATAACCTTTCTTTTTTCTTTTCCTTTCCTTTTGTTTTTTTCCTTTGAAAAAGCATAAAATTGATAATCCATAGAGAGGAGTATTACAAGTGAAAAATAAAATAGAACCACCATTTGAGTGGAGGGGAATTTCTTTTTGGTCGGGATATTTCTCCCTTGTTTTTCTTTTGAGGGAGGTCAATCTTTCCTTACACTTTGTTTTGTTCTTGTTGTTTGGATCACAACAACAAAGGTTGAAATGAATGTCTATAATCCAAAAGGCATAACAGCACTGCTCGTGAAAAGTTTGACAGCATACCTCTCTTGATCTTTACCATCAAAATTGCACCTTGAAGCTCAATCACTTGATGGGCTGAACAACTTCTAGGTTCTTCTGGAGCAGCCAGCCTCTGGGATAGACAAGACCATGAGCATCTAAATGAAGATGCCAGTTCAGTATCCTTGAACAGCTGGGTGGTACACTTTCCATTTGACTTTCATCTTCTACCACTTGCTCAATGAATGTGGTCTCCTGTGAAAAAGCTAAAAAATCAGGGAATAGAGGGGATTGAATATCAAATATAGTATATGACATATTTTAAGCAATATCAGGAACATCCAGAAAATGCGATTGGCATGATGCATACTTGAAAACCCTCCTTCACTGTATCTAACTGTCGAATTGGATTTGAAAAGGGGCGGTTCCATCTCTTTGGGTCCCACAAGATGGTGCTGTTGAAAGCAAATCCAGACATATCAACATGAAACCTGCGGAGTCTTTTACTTTTCTCATTTGTATGCCATCCAATTACTTGACTGGCATTGCATACCGGACCTTCCACAATTGCTTTGTTTTTGCTTTGTGCAAGCATTGCAACAGGCCAAGTGCCAAAATGACTACAAAACAAGCATGCAATACGAGAAATTTGTGAATGAAAGCATAGGCAAAGAGCAACAAACTCCATAACAATTGAGCTTCAAAGTTAAAAGGTCTGTGAACAACATGTATGCGAAATCCACACCATTGCAACAACAAGAATATCTAGCTATATCAGCTGAACAAAACCAGTATCTTTACTAGAGACAGGTAAAGTTATCCTCAGTTTCCTTTGCAAAAAAAATGGCTTGAAAATTAAGTGGCTAGATTTGCAAGTTCTCATCAATTCCTTCTTGTTTCTTTTTTCCCATTGGAGATAATACAAAAAATCAGGGAGTTTATCAAGTTTCCCATCAAGAAAGTCTCATGACAAGTGATGACATAACATTTCTTAAGCAGCTGAAAGTATATAACCCGAGTAAACAAACAAATCAGAAAAAGAAAGATGGCAGGACTAGGTGGCGAATAAAGCACAAGAAAACAAATAATAATAACCCCCTCGTGTCTTGAGTTATCTTACTAACAACCTCTTCACAGCTTAAAAACTTATAATACAGAAAACCCATCAACACAAAAGATTTGCTGTAAACAGGAAGTCGATCAATCTGCTGAATCAAATGAATAGATAAACAACAAATGTAAATCAAACAGAAACATATGGACCTAATCTGGTAAGCAGACAGCACCAACAACCAAAAAATGTAACCAGCCAAATGCCTCCTTATTTAAGATACCATCAAATAACCAACAGAAAAGGTGGCTACTAAAGAGCATTTCCCCATTAGCAACCAAACAAAATTAAACCTAATTTCTTAGAGCAACCAGAGACACACAAACTTAATCCCCTAACGAACACACACATCACTACATACAAAAAATCAGAATACCACAAGTTAGCATTCCAACAACACACAGAAAGGCATAAAAGACACTTGGCAAAATTAATTAATGAAAAAAAAAAACAAAGAAAATTCACCTGATATTTCTCAAGCTCTCAAACAATTGAAGCGAATATACATTATCATCATCAGCAAAATACACAATCCCATCAAGTCTATGCCTTTCTATATGCTCCAATCCCGCATTCCTCTGATGCACTCCTCTGTCCTTCACATTCGTGTTATTCTTATTAACACAAACCAAATGCCTATACATCACCCCGGTTTTCCTCAATATCTCCGCTGTCTCCGCCGATGCTGACGTCATCTCCACCACAATCCACAACAACGGCGGCTGCACTAACCTCAACACCTGACCTAATCTATTCAAGAAGTAGGCTTGTAATGCTCGATTATATGTCGGTGTTATCACTATCAGTTCCTTTCGCTCTACATAATCAAACCTTGAAAATCGATCCAATTGCGGTGTCGTTTTCTCGACGCCGAGGGACACGGCAGCGAGAGCGAAATTATCTTTGGTGTCCAATTGGACATTGACATGTGGCGGCTTCATTTCGAAAGAGAAATCATGCTTGTTGATATCGTTATCGACTTGACCAAACGGGAAGATACCAAGTAAAAGCCCTAGGATGAAGAATATCGTGCACCTATAAAAGGATCTGCGAAATCCTTTGCGGCGGAGATAGACGGAAGCTGCTGCGACGGCGGAGGTGGAGGTCAAGGAAGAATACTTGCCGCTGTTGTTGTTAGTGCTGAAGAGCTTGTGAGCTTGTGCTGAAGCGACGCCGTTTTGGTAGCTGCGGTCTTGGTAAACCTGTGAGAGTGTTCGACGGATTGATGCCATTTGATTGGTTTCGAGCAGCTTACATTATCAAATCAAGATTTGATGGACGATGGAGACTAATCTACATGAAAAAACCCTAAAATGAAGTTAAATGGAACTTATGATTTCCAGTTTTTTTAAAAAAATTATAGAGTGAAAATGGATTTTAGATTTCAAGATTTTGTTCGGATGCTTTTAGAGGCGATGGTAGTGGATTTCAGAGATGGAAGGCTAAGATCTGGTGCCCCCTTTTTTTAATATTTCTAGCGCGGAGAGGGGAAGAGGAGATCGTTGCAGGGATAGTTGGGGGCGGAGTACGGCCCAGCTGGAGAGAGGGGTTGATTGAGCGCTAAATTACGCGGTGGTGTTCCATTTAACGAACGACAAGTGGTTGCTTGTACTTGGAAAGTCTACGCGTCTCTTCCCGTATATCTCAGTCGCACACATGGACTCTTTACAATTACTTGAAAAAAAACAAAAGCTAATTCCGTTCATGAAAATACTGTGGATCAAATCACATTTCATGGAAGATTTTATGGTGTATCTGTAATTAATTAATAATATTTTATTAGTTTTTCTATTAAATTTATCTTAAATAAAAAGATAAATTAATTTCTACTAGGAAAGAAAAACTTAAATTTAACACTCACTAAAAATAATGAGCATATTTACATGTAGTTTTTTTTTTCTTCTCTTTGTATCCATCTTTTTTCTTTAATGAATTAATTAATAAGATGCAAATAATTACTTTTTAATTATTATAAAATTACTTCAGTGTTAATTATGGATTTGCACTGTATTTCTTTCATTTTCCTTTTCTTTTAATCTTTGAATCATTTTCTATTATAATCACCTAATTGTTTTGTCAATCCTGTCTTTTTAAACCTGATAATTTATTTTGATAACTTGCCATGGGAATTAATACTTGATTTGAAAAAAATAAAATAAGATTTTATTACTTAAAACAAATTAAGACCAAGAGAATCATATTTGACACTAAAAACAAAAATAACCTCTTTTTATTTTGGTATAATTACATAGGGAATTTTATAGTTTGATCAATTTTTTTGCTTTATCTCAATTTTTTGACAAATCGCATTTTATTTCCTTAACTTTAATAATTTTATAAAACTTCACATCCTCTAACTTTGGTGTAAAAAAATATTGCAACATCTACAAGTTTGTTTTTATTTTCAATTAATGATTAAAGAGTTATTGTTTCTTAAAAAAAAAAAATTGCCGCTACATGACCTTTGTCATGTCAATTTTTGTGAAGAAATAGTTGTTAGACATGGATTTG